>OUNO011323182.1_pt1 | contig 58161 bp, 57 predicted proteins | sample 1779811 | NCBI WGS metagenome assembly OUNO01 (sample SAMEA3914804, study PRJEB12502) | metagenome | biome: forest; material: soil | place: Canada | collected 2010-06-25 | depth 0.3 m
CGAGGAGCGCAAGCTCAAGGCTTCCCAGCGCCGCACCGAGCGCGCCGCCGAGAAGGCCAAGAAGGGCCCGGCCAAGACCGGGACGGCGCCCGCCGAGCACGAGGCCAATGCCGCCAAGGTCCGCCAGGGCATCGTCGTCTCCAACAAAGGCAACAAATCGATCACCGTCCGGATCGACATCGCCCGCCGTCACCCGACTTACGAGAAGATCGTCCGCCGCTCGCGCACGTTGCACGCGCACGACGAGCGCAACGAGGCCGGCGAGGGCGACGTCGTGCGAGTGATCGAGACTCGCCCCCTTTCCAAGACCAAGCGCTGGCGCCTGGTCGACGTGGTCGAGAAGGCGAGGTAGTCCGGTGATCCAGCAAGAGTCCAGACTGAAGGTCGCCGACAACTCGGGCGCCCGCGAGATCCTCTGCATCCGCGTCAAAGGCGGTTCGCACCGCCGCTACGCGAGCGTTGGAGACGTGATCACGGCAACGGTCAAATCGGCCAGCCCGCAGGGCAGCGTCCGCAAGGGCGAGGTCGTCCAGGCCGTGGTCGTCCGCACCCGCAAGCCGCTCGGCCGCCCCGACGGCACCTACATCTCCTTCGACGAGAACGCCGCGGTCCTGATCGACCCGGCAAACAACAACCCGCGCGGGACCCGCATCTTCGGCCCCGTCGCCCGCGAACTTCGCGATCGCAACTTCATGAAAATCATCTCGCTCGCACCCGAGGTCCTCTGATGGCGAAGTCGATGCGCATCAGGACCGACGACCAGGTGGTCGTCACCAGCGGCAAGGACGCCGGCAAGACCGGTCGCGTGATGCGGACCGATCCGCAGAAGCGGCGCGTCTTCGTCGAGGGCCTGAACATGATCAAGCGCCACGAACGTCCGCGCTCGGGCAGCGACATGACCAAAAGCCAGGCCGGCGGCATCGTCGAAAAGGAGGGCCCGATCCACGCCTCCAACGTGATGCTGCTCGACCCGAAATCGAACAAAGGCACCCGGGTCGGCGTGCGCCGCGACGACGGTGGCAAGCGGATCCGCTACGCGAAGAGCAGTGGGGCGGCGATCGACTGATGGAGGCCACCGTGACCCCGACCTCACAGGCCGCTCCGCCGGCCCGCCTGCGCGAACGCTACGAGCAGGAGATCCTGCCCGAGCTGACCAAGAAATTTGGCTACAAGACGCCGATGGAGGCCCCGCGCCTGCTGAAGATCACCCTCAACATGGGCCTCGGCACCGAGAAACAGGACAAAAAGTCCTTCGAATCGGCCCAGAACCAGTTGGCGCTGATCGCCGGCCAGCACCCGAACGTGCGCCGCGCCCGCAAGTCGATCGCCTCCTTCAAGCTGCGCGAGGGGATGCCGGTCGGCGTCTCGGTGACGCTGCGCCGGGCACGGATGTGGGAGTTCCTCGATCGCCTCACCTCGATCGCGGTGCCGCGGATCCGTGACTTCCGCGGGCTCAACCCACGCTCTTTCGACGGCCGGGGCAACTACTCGATGGGCGTCAAAGAGCAGCTGATCTTCCCGGAAATCGACTACGACACGGTCGATGTCGTCCGCGGTCTGGACATCACGATCACGACCTCGGCGAAATCCGACGTCGAAGCCTTCGAGTTGCTGCTGGCTCTGGGAATGCCGTTCGCCCAGGAGGGCCGACCGGGGCAGGCCGCTCGCGAAGAAGCTGAAGCGGAGGCCGACGAGGAGCAGCGCAAAGAGGAGGCCCGCCTCAAGGCCGAGGTCGAGCAGGCCGCGCTGGAGCAGCTCAAAGAGGAGAACCCGGAGGCCTACGCCAAGCCTGAGGGCGACGAGGGTGAGGGCGAGGACGCCGCCGAGGGCGGAAATGACGAGGCCGACGGTTCGGCCGACGAGGAGAAGAGTTCAGAGGATGGCTAAGACTTCGCAGAAGGTCCGTCAGGGCCGCAAACCAAAGTTCAAATCGCGTGGCTACAACCGTTGCCGGCGCTGCGGGCGTCCGCGCGCTTACTACCGCAAGTTCGGCCTCTGCCGGATCTGCCTGCGCAACGCCGCGCACGAGGGGTACATCCCCGGAATGACCAAGTCGAGCTGGTAGGAACATGCAGACCGACCCCATAGCCGACTACCTGACCCGCATCCGCAACGCGATCCGCGCCGGGCACGACGAGGTGGAGATTCCCCTCTCGGGCCTGAAGATGGAGATGTCGCGGATCCTCAAGGAGCAGGGCTACATCACGGACTTCCACCGCAAGCCCGCCAAGATCGGCGAGGCGATCAACGTGCGCCTCAAGTACACCGAGGACAGGCTTCCCGTCATCATCGGGATCGAAAGGGTCTCGCGACCCGGCCGGCGTCGTTACGTCGACCACAACAACGTGCCGCGGGTTCAGGGCGGCACCGGAACCGCAATCGTCAGTACCTCTGTCGGCGTGATGACCGGCCACGAAGCCCGCGCCAAGGGCGTCGGCGGCGAGGTCGTCGCGTACGTCTGGTGAGCAAATGAGTCGAATCGGAAGAAAACCAGTCCCAGTGCCCGAGGCCGTCACGGTCGAGATTGCCCCTGGCAACGTCGCCGTCAAGGGCCCCAAGGGCGAGCTGACCCAGGTCGTCTCGCACGAAATGACGATCGAGCAGGCGGAGGGCGTCGTCACCGTCGCCCGCCCCACCGACCGCGGCGATCACCGCGCCCTGCACGGCCTTACCCGCAGCCTGATCGCGAACATGGTCGAGGGCGTCACCGACGGCTTCGAGAAGCGGCTCGAGATCCAGGGCGTCGGCTACCGCGCCGCGCTGAAAGGCAAGAACCTGGAGCTGGCGCTCGGCTACTCGCACCCGGTATCGATTGAGGCGCCGGAGGGGATCGAGTTCGAGGTCCCGCAGCCGACCGAGGTCATCGTTCGCGGTATCGACAAGCAGCTCGTCGGTCAGGTCGCGGCCGACATTCGCAAGCGCCGCAAGCCGGAGCCCTACAAGGGCAAGGGAATCCGTTACAAGGGCGAGCAAGTACTTCGAAAGGTGGGTAAGCGCGCATGACCGTCGTCACCAAGGGCCAGCGCCGCCTGCGCCGTCGCCGCCGGGTTCGCGCCCGCGTCAGCGGCACGGCCCAGCGCCCGCGCCTCTCCGTTTTCCGCTCCAACAAGGGCGTCGTCGCGCAGCTCATCGACGACACCAAGGGTCACACCGTGGCCGCGGTCAACTGGATCGAGCCCGACCTACGCAAACTTACCGCCACAGATCAGGCGAAAAAGGCCGGCGAACTGCTGGCCGATCGAGCCAAGGCCGCGGGGATCGAGACCTGCGTCTTCGATCGCGGCGGCTACCAGTACCACGGCCGTGTCAAGGCCCTGGCCGACGGAGCGCGCGAGGGAGGGTTGGCCTTCTAGTTCCGCTACGGTGGGCCGCTGCTTATGAAGGGAATGGATACCAAGAACGTCGAGACGGTCAGCCCCCGCGGGCTTGACCTGCAGGAGCGCGTGATCGAGATCAACCGCGTCGCCAAGGTAGTCAAGGGCGGCCGCAGGTTCTCCTTCACGGCGCTGGTCGCTGTCGGGGACGAGGAGGGCGTGGTCGGAATCGGCTACGGCAAGGCTCGTGAGGTCCCGCTGGCGATCCAGAAGGGCGTCGAGGACGCTCGCAAGAACTTGATTCGCGTGCCCAAATACGGGCAGACCATCACCCACCGGATCATCGGCCGCTTCGGCGCCGGGCACGTCGTCCTGCGCCCGGCCAGCCCCGGTACCGGCGTCATCGCCGGCGGCGGCGTCCGCGCGGTGCTGGAGCTCGGTGGTGTCCGCGACGTGCTGACCAAGAGCATCGGCACCCAGAACCCGATCAACCTCGTCAAGGCGACGATGGACGGACTGATTCGTCTGCGCCGGCCGGAGGAGGTTGCCGAGCTCAGGGGGTTGACGGTCAAGCAGGTCCTGGGACTGGATCTGAACGGAGCTTCGAGTACGAACGGGGAGCATCTGGCCGCGGGCGCCACGGAGTCAGAGGGGCCCGCGGGCGGGGACGCGGTCTCCGTTCCCGACCCCTCTGCCTCCACGTCACCCGCGGAGGAGGCGCCTGTATCGGACGAGGCTCCGGCTGCTGAGGTGGCCCCAGAGGCTGAGGCGCCGGCCGCTGAGGCGGCTGCTCCGGCAGAGGAGGCGGGGGAGACCGCCGCCGCCGAGGGTTCCGATGTTGATGGGGATCCTGTTGCTCAGGAGGAGACCGCTCCTCCGGCTGCCGAGGAGGCTTCGTCGTGAGCGGGGTTGGGATCAAGCAGGTTCGGTCCGCGAACGGCACCGATCCGAAGCAGAAAGCAACGCTGAAGGCGCTTGGGCTCGGGCGGATCGGTAAATCCGTCGAGCGCAAGGACTCGCCGCAGCTGCAGGGCCAGCTCAAGGTCGTCTCCCACCTGGTGGAGGTTTCCTGATGGCCGCCGATACGCCGCGTTCTGAGGAGATCGGTCTCCACAACCTGAGGCCCAAGCCTGGCTCCACCCGTCCGCGCAAGCGGATCGGCCGTGGTGAGGGCAGCGGTCTCGGCAAGACCTCGGGCCGCGGTCACAAGGGCGCCGGCTCGCGCGCGGGCGCCAAGCAGAAGGCCAACTACGAGGGCGGCCAGAACCCGATCCACATGCGGATGCGAAAGCTTCGCGGTCCGCACAAAAAGCAGTCGATGCCGTTCGAGAACTTCCGAACCAAGACCCAGCCGGTCAATCTCTCCGACCTCGAGGAGCGTTTCGAGGCCGGCGCCGAAGTCACCCCGGCGTCGCTGAAAGAGAAGAATCTGGCCAAGCGCTCGGTCCCGGTCAAGATCCTCGCCCGCGGCGAGATCAAGAAGAAACTGGACGTTCACGCGCACGCATTCAGTGCTGCCGCCAAAGAGAAGATCGAGGCGGCCGGCGGTTCCTGTCACACTCTGGAGCCGTAATGCTCAGAACTATTCTGAACGCGTTCAGCGTCGCCGACATTCGCAAGAAGTTGGCGTTCACGGCAGCGATGCTGGCGCTCTACCGCCTGGGCTCGTACATCCCGGCGCCCGGCGTCGACGTTCAGGCCGTCAAGGAACTCAGCAGCTTCAGCGGTTCGGGCATCCTGCCCTTCCTCAATCTCTTCTCGGGAGGCAGCCTTTCGCGATTCAGCCTCTTCGCGCTGGGGATCATGCCCTACATCACCGCCTCGATCATCCTGCAGTTGCTGACCGTGGTCGTGCCCTCGCTGGAGCGGCTGCAGAAAGAGGGAGAGGTCGGCCAGCAGAAGATCACCCAGTACACGCGCTATCTGACCGTCGGCCTCGCTTTCGGCCAGTCGCTCGGCTACGTCTTCCTCTTCCGCTCACTCGGCAACGAATCCGGCTCCAGCGTCGTCGGCACCCTCACCTTCGGCAAGCTCTTCCTGATCGTCATGTGTCTGACCGCCGGCTGCACCTTGCTGATGTGGCTGGGCGAGTTGATCACCCAGCGCGGCATCGGCAACGGCATCTCGCTGATGATCTTCGCCTCGATCGCCTCCTCAATCCCGACCGGGATCACCAAGTGGTGGGACAATCCCGACCAGGTATTCGTCGTCATGATGCCGTTCATCGCGCTGGCCGTGATCGTCGCCATCGTCTTCGTCCAGGAGGGTCAGCGCCGGATCCCGGTCCAGTACGCGAAACGCGTCGTCGGTCGCAAAATGACCTCGGGTGGCTCCACCTACCTGCCGCTGCGAGTCAACATGGCCGGCGTCATCCCGGTCATCTTCGCGGCCTCGATCATGGCCTTCCCGCCGACCATCGGCCAGCTGCTCAACACCCCGGCAGCGCTCGACTTCGCCAACTTCTTCAGCCCCAATAGCTGGCCCTACGTGATCGGCGAGATCTTCTTCATCATCGTCTTCACCTACTTCTATACCGCCGTCACCTTCAACCCGGTCGACCAGGCCGACAACCTGAAGAAATACGGCGGCTTCATCCCCGGCGTTCGCCCAGGCCGACCCACGGCCGAGTATCTGGACCGGATCCTGTCCCGCCTGACCTTCCCCGGCGCGCTCTATCTGGGCGCGGTGGCGGCCCTGCCGACGATCCTGATCAGCCAGACGTCGGCCAACTTCTACTTCGGCGGCACCTCCATCCTGATCATCATCGGCGTCGCGCTCGACACGGTGAAGCAACTGGAGGCGCAGCTGATGATGAGGAACTACGAGGGCTTCCTCAAATAGGCGTCGGCCTCTGCCGGGGCTTCAACTAGGCTCCACGCAATGTCAGAGTTGAACTTAGTCCTGCTCGGTCCTCCGGGGTCCGGGAAGGGTACCCAGGGTGAGCGGCTGCAGGAAGACCTGCGCCTCCCCTACTACGCGACCGGGGACATCCTCCGCGCCGCCGTCCGCGAGGAAACCGCGATCGGCCTCAGCGCCAAGGAGTACATGGATCGCGGCGACCTGGTCCCCGATGACGTGATCGTCGGCGTCATCGCTGAGCGGATCGACTCGACCGAGGCGCTCGACGGCTTCATCCTCGACGGCTTCCCGCGTACGACGCCGCAGGCCGAGGCGCTCGACGCCAAGCTGGCGGAACTGGGCCGCGCGGTCAACGCGGTGCTGCTGATCGACGTCGGCGACGAGGAGCTGGTGCGACGCCTCGGCGGTCGCCGCACCTGTGCCGAGAACGGGCACGTCTTCCACGTCGACTTCAACCCGCCCGAGCGCGACGGGGTCTGCGACCTCGACGGCTCGGAGCTGATCGTCCGCGACGACGACAAGCCCGAGGTGATCCGCAAGCGGCTCGAGACCTACCACGAGAAGACCGAGCCCTTGGTCGACTACTACGACCAGCGCAGCGTTTTGAGGCGGATCGTCGGCGAGGCTCCGCCTGACGAGGTCGGCGAGGAGATCCGCAGGACGCTGGCGACGATGCGCCTCGAGCAGGACGAGGCCGTCTAGGTGTACCGGATGATCATTCGCAAGACGCCCGAGCAGATCGATCTGATGGCAGTCTCCGGGGAGATCCTGGTCCGCTGCATGAAGATGCTCGGCGCCAAGGCCCGGGTCGGCGTCACCACCGAGGAACTCGATGCGGCGGCGGAGAAGTTCATCCGCTCCCAGGACGCGCTGCCGGTTTTCAAAGGCTACCGCGGCTTCCCGGGCTCGATCTGCGCCTCGCCCAACTCGATGGTCGTCCACGGCATCCCGGGCCCATACGAGTGCAAACGCGGCGACATCCTCTCGATCGACATCGGCGTGGTCAAGGACGGCTGGGTCTCCGACGCGGCGATGACCTTCCCGATCGGCCCGATCGACACCGAGGCGCGGCGCCTGCTCGACGTGACCAAGGCTTCGCTCTTCGCCGGCATCGAGCAGATGCACCCAGGCAACCATCTCGGCGACGTCTCCGCGGCGATCCAGCACTCGGTCGAGGCCGAGGGACTCTCGATCATCCGCACCCTGGTCGGCCACGGCGTCGGCCGCGACATGCACGAGGAGCCCCAGGTCCCCAACTTCGGTGAGCCCGGCAAGGGCCCCGAGCTGGAGGAGGGGATGGTTCTGGCGATCGAGCCGATGGTCAACGCCGGCGGTCCCCTGGTGCGGATGGGCGACGACGGCTGGTCGGTCTTCTCCGAGGACGGCTCGCTGGCCGCCCACTTCGAGTTCACCGTCGCGGTCACCGCCGACGGCCCGCGCGTGCTGACTCCTTGGCACGAAGCGGATTAGCCAGCTGGCCAGTTCGATCGGCTAGTGTCTTTCCCAGCGGTGGGGGCGCCGCTACGGGTAAAGGAGAGGTTTTGCGAAGTCGAGTCACGCGCGCCGCGCTGCCCTTGGTCTTGGGAATGCTTGCGATCGCCGCTTTCTGCCAGTCGGCGATGGCGGCCACGCCCGCCCCTTACGGAACCAACGATGCCGGTGGTTTCCGCAACGTCCTGCCGCCGGGTGAGAACGGGCTCGACACCTTCCAGCAACTGCTGGAATACAAATCGCCGCTGAAGGCGCTGCCTCCGCACTTCGCCGATCAGCAGCCGCTCTACGAAAACCTGGTCTATGGCGCGCCGACGCTGACCGAAGCGCAGATCCCCGACTTCTACAAGGACGCCACCTTCGGTGTCCCGGCCGGCCAGGTCGAATCGACGATCGAACCGCGGCCCGGGGTGACGATCCAGCGCGACTCCGCCTACGGGGTGCCGCACATCTATGGCACCACCCGCTCGGACACGATGTTCGGCGCCGGCTACGCGGGCGCCGCCGACCGGCTCTTCCTGATGGACGTGCTGCGCCACACCGGCCGCGCCGAACTCGCCGCGTTCCTCGGTGGCAGCAACGCCTCGACCGACGCCGGCCAGTGGGGCTTCTCGCCCTATACCGAAGCCGACCTCGAAAAACAGCTGACTCAGACGCCGCAGATCTACGGCCAGGCCGGCCAGCAGGCGGTCGACGACATCCAGAGCTACGTCGACGGCATCAACGCCTACATCGCCGCCGCCAACGCCGACCCGAAAGACCTCAAGCCGGCCGAGTACACGCTGCTCGGCAAGCCGATGGAACCGTGGAAATCGACCGACGTGATCGCGATCGCCTCGCTGGTCGGCGGCATCTTCGGCCGCGGCGGCGGCAATGAGCTGAACTCGGCCCTGACGATGCAGGCGTTCGTCGACCGGATGGGGAAGAAGGCCGGCCGCAAGGCCTGGCTCGGCTTCCGCTCCAAGAACGACCCCGAGGCGCCGACCACCGTCTCCCGCGCCTTCCCCTACGAGACCCGCAGCGCCTTTGCCAAGAAGGGCCTGGCGCTGCCGGACCCGGGCAGCGTCAAGGAAACGACGACGGCGACCGCCTCCTCCAGTCCCGCCGCCAGTGGCGAAGGCATCGGCAGCGTCGGCGCCCGCCTCAAGGCCTCGCTGCAAGCCGCCGGGCACGCCTCCAACTGGGAGATGGTCTCGGCCGCGCACTCGGCGACCGGCCACCCGATCGGCGTTCTTGGGCCGCAGGTCGGCTACTACGTGCCGCAGATCCTGATGGAGGAGGACCTGCACGGGCCCGGCATCGACGCCCGTGGCGCCGCCTTCGCCGGGGTCAACCTCTACGTCCTGCTCGGGCACGGGCGCGACTACGCCTGGAGCGCGACCACCGCCACCGCCGACAACGTCGACACCTTCGCCGAGGTGCTCTGCAAGGACTCGGTCCACTACCAGTACAAGGGCAAGTGCCTGGCGATGGAAAAGCTGGAAAAGACCGAGAGCTGGACGCCGAACACGATCGACCCGATGCCGGCCGGCTCGCAGACGCTGGTCGCCTACCGGACCGTGCACGGGATCGTCTTCGCCCGCGGCAAGGTCAAGGGCAAGAAGGTCGCCTTCGTCCACGAGCGCAGCACTTACTTCCACGAGGCCGACTCGGTGATCGGGTTCGCGCAGCTGAACGAACCGGAATTCCTCAAAGACGCCTCGCAGTTCAAGCAGGCGGTCTCCCACATCAACTTCCTCTTCAACTGGGGCTACATCGATTCGAAGAACATCGCCTACGGGATGTCGGGGGCGATGCCGCAGCGGGCCAAGGGGACCTCGCCGGACTTCCCGATCCTCGGCACCGGCCAGTACGACTGGAAGGGCTTCGACCCGCAGACCCAGTTGGCCGACTATCTGCCCTTCGCCAAGCACCCGCAGGCGGTCAACCCGCCCTACCTTGTCTCCTGGAACAACAAGCAGGCGCCGGAATGGGCCGCGGCCGATGACCAGTACGCCTACGGGCCACTGCAGCGTCAGCAGATGATCGCCGACAAGGTCAAGGCCGCGACCAAGGGCAAGAAGAAGATGACGATCGTCCAACTGATCCAGGCGATGGAGGAACCGGCGACGCAGGACCTGCGCGGCTACCGCCTGCTGCCGGCGATCTTCAAGGCGATCGGCAAGCCGAGCTCGACGAAGCTGCGCAGTGCGATCGCGACGCTGAAGACCTGGCACCAGCACGGCGCCCACCGCCGCGACCTCAACCGCGACGGGGTCGACGAGGAAACGCCGGCGATCGAGCTGATGGACGCCTGGTGGCCGAAGCTGGTCAAGGCCGAGTTCAGGCCCGCACTCGGCGCCAAGGCGTTCGAAAGGCTGGAGGGGATGATCACGATCGGCGACCACACCGGTGGCTCGCCCGATGCCCCGGACTTCTTCGACGGCTGGTGGGGATACGTCTCCAAGGACCTGCGCGACATCTACGGCCCGCAGCCGAAGGGCGCCTACAGCCAGAAGTACTGCGGCGGTGGCTCCAAGCAGCGCTGCAAGAAAGTGCTGGAAAAGAGCCTGGCCCAGGCGCTGAAGGTGACCCCGCAGCAGCTCTACGGCGGCGGCAACGGCAAGTGCGCCGCCGACCCGCAGCCCGCTTGCTACGACCAGAACCGGCCGCAGGTCACCTCCGGGATCGAACTCGGAGCATTCCCGTTCCAGAACCGCCCGACCTTCCAGCAGGTCGTGACGTTGACTCAGCGGCTCGGCCGCTGAGTCCGGTTCGTCAGACTCCCCGGATGGACCAGGAGACGTTTTCAGCGGTTGACGAGTTCATCGCCGGCACCGTGGCCGCCGACGACCAAGAGCTGCGGGCCGCGGTCGAGGCGGCGGAGGCAGCGGGACTGCCGTCGATTCAGGTCTCGCCGCCGCAGGGCAAGCTGCTGCAGTTGTTGGTCCGGCTGGTGGGCGCTCGGACCGTGCTCGAGTTCGGGACGCTGGGCGGCTACAGCTCGATCCTGATGGCGCGGGCTCTGCCCCTCGGCGGCCGGTTGATCAGCCTCGAGGCCAACCCCGAGTATGCCGCGGTGGCGAGCGCCAGCATCGAGCGGGCGGGGCTTAGCGAGGTCGTCGAGGTCCGGGTCGGCCCGGCACTGGAGCTGCTGCCGGGACTGGAGGAGGAGGGGGTCGGTCCCTTCGACCTCGTCTTCATCGACGCCGACAAGGTCAACACCCCCAACTACTTCGACTGGGCGCTCGATCGCACCCGTCCCGGCGGCCTGATCGTCGCCGACAACGTCGTCCGCAACGGCACCCTCGCCGAATCCGGCAGCGACGACCCGGCAACCGGGGCTCAGCGCCAGCTGCACGAGACCCTCGCCGACGAGCCCCGGGTCAGCGCGACCACGATCCAGACCGTCGGCGTCAAGGGCTACGACGGCTTTCTGATCGCCTTGGTGGAGGGCGGATAGCGCCGGGCCGCTCCTGCCGACGCCCGCCTAGCGTCCCCTGCTATCTTTCCCGGTCGGCCCAGTGGGCCAGTGTTGCCTGCCGTCCGACTCATGGGGCGTGTGGGAATCCTGTATTCGATACGAGATCCGGAGCAATGAAGGTTCGAGCTTCCGTCAAGCCGATGTGCGAGAAGTGCAAGGTAATCCGCCGAAATGGCGCGGTCCTGGTCATCTGCCAGAACCCGCGACATAAGCAGAGGCAGGGTTAGCCATGGCACGAATCGCAGGCGTCAACATCCCGGTGAACAAACGGATCGAGATCGGCCTCACCTACATCTACGGAATCGGTCAGTCGACCGCGCAGAAGATCCTCGAGGAGACGAAAATCGATCCCGGGACCGCGGCCAAGGACTTGACTGAGGACGAGGTGATCCGGCTCCGCGATGCGGTCGACAACCGCGAGGTCGAGGGTGACCTGCGGCGCGATCGCTCACAGAACGTCAAACGCCTTATGGAGATCGGCACCTACCGCGGCCTGCGTCACCGCCGCGGTCTCCCGGTCCGGGGCCAGCGAACGAAGACCAACGCCCGCGGCCGCAAGGGCCCGCGTCGGTTGAGCATCGCCGGCAAGCGCAAGGCACCTAGGTAGGGGAAAGAGAATGGCCGAGAAAAAACCCGCCAAGGGGCGCGCCCGTCGCCGCGTCAAAAAGAACGTCACCTATGGACAGGCGCACATCAAGACTTCCTTCAACAACACGATCGTCACCCTGACCGACACCGACGGCAACGTGATTGCCTGGGAGTCGGCCGGCTCGGCCGGGTTCAAGGGCTCGCGCAAGTCGACCCCGTTCGCCGCGCAGGTGACCGCCGACGCGGCCGCCAAGAAGGGCATGGAACATGGCCTCGAGCGGGTTGAAGTCTTCGCCAAGGGCGCCGGCTCCGGTCGTGAGACCGCGATCCGCTCGCTGCAGGCGGCAGGGCTCGACGTGACGACCGTCAAGGACGTTTCCCCGCAGGCCCACAACGGCTGCCGGCCGAAGAAGCGGAGGCGCGTCTAAATGGCTCGCGATACCTCCCCGCAGTGCAAGCAGTGCCGGCGCGAGGGCCAGAAGCTCTTTCTCAAGGGTGAGCGCTGCTTCACCGACAAGTGCGGCGTCGAGCGCCGTTCCTACCCGCCGGGCGAGCACGGCCGTGGCCGCATGCGCCAGTCCGAGTACCGGGTGCAGCTGCGCGAGAAGCAGAAGACCCGTCGTTACTACCAGGTGCTGGAGAAACAGTTCCGCGCCTACTACGACAAGGCTTCGCGCCAGGACGGTGTCACCGGCGAGAACCTGCTGCGCCTGCTGGAGTCGCGCTTCGACAACGTCTTGGTCCGCCTCGGCTTCGCCGCCTCGCGCCGCCAGGCCCGGCAGCTGATCACCCACGGGCACTGGCTGATCAACGGCCGCCGCGTCGACATCCCTTCCTACCAAGTACGTCCCGAGGACATCATCTCGGTCAAGTCCACCTCCTCCGCGACGGACACGATCCGTCGGGCCACGGAACTCGTCTCGACGGTTCCGGCCTGGTTGCAGGCAGACCACGATGCCCTCACCGCCAAGGTCTTGCGCTACCCCGAGCGCTCCGAGATCTCAGCGCCGGTTCAGGAGCAGCTGATCGTCGAGCTGTACTCCAAGTAGTCCGGATTCCGAAATTTCTGAACACGCATACGCAAGGAACTCATGACCACTGATTTCCAGGTCCCCCGCATCATCTCCGAGAAAGTCGACGATCGTCGCGGCACTTTCACCATTGAGCCGCTCGACAAGGGCTTTGGATACACCTTTGGCAACAGCCTTCGCCGCGTCCTGCTCTCCTCGCTCGGTGGCGCTGCCATCACCAGCGTCCGGATCGAGGGCGTAGCGCACGAGTTCTCGACCGTTCCGGGCGTCAAGGAGGACGTGACCGACATCGTCCTCAACCTCAAGGATCTCGTCGTCCGCATGCACACCGACGCCGACGAGGTCGAGGCCCCACTGGTCGCCACCGGCCCCGGTGAGGTCAAGGCCAAGGACATCGACCTGCCGTCCGGCGTCGAGATCCTCAACCCCGAGGCGCCGATCGCGACGCTGGAGAAGAAAACGAAACTCGAGGTCTACCTGACCATCGGACGCGGACGCGGCTACTCACCGGCGGAAGAGAACAAGTCCGACGAGCAGCCGATCGGCGTAATTCCGATCGACTCGATCTTCTCGCCGATCCGCCGTGCCTCCTACGACGTCGCCGCCGCCCGCGTCGGGCAGCGCACCGACTTCGACAAACTGACCCTCGACCTCGAGACCGACGGCTCGATCGAGCCCGCGGCGGCGCTGCGCGAGGCCTCCGAGATCCTGATCAAGAGCCTGGCGATCTTCACCGACGCCGAGCGGGTCGAGGAACTGACCGCGCGTGAACCGATCCCGGCGATGCCGACGGACTCGCTCTCGGCCCCGGCCGGCGACGGAGTCGCCAGCAGCAACGGCCTCGACGAGATCCTGATCGAGGAGCTCGAACTCGGCGTGCGCTCGTACAACTGCCTCAAGCGCGCCGGCGTTCAGACCGTCGGCGACCTGGTCCGCAAGTCCCGCGCGGAACTGAACGCGATCCCGAACTTCGGTCAGAAGTCGATCGAGGAAGTGATCGAGACCCTGCACGCCCGCGGCCTCGATCTCCAGCAGGACTAAGGGCAGCAACGAGAGCGAGCGGAGAATCCCATGCGCCACGGCAAGAAGCGGAACAAGCTCAGTCGCACTTCGGCGCATCGCGAGGCCCTGCTCACCAACCTCTCGAAGCAGCTGATCGAGCACGAGCGGATCAAAACCAGCCAGGCCAAGGCCAAGGCGGTCAAGCCCGAGGTCGAGCAGCTGATCACCCTCGCCAAACGCGGCGATCTCCACGCCCGGCGCCAGGCGCTGTCCTCGCTGCACAACGACAAGTTCATCGTTCACAAGCTGTTCGACGAGGTGGCGCCGCGCTACGTCGATCGTCCCGGTGGCTACACCCGCATCATCAAGCTCGGCCCGCGCCGCTCGGATAGCACCGAGATGGTGTACCTCGAGCTGGTTTGAGCTCCGGCTCCTACCGCCTCGACATCGAATACGACGGCTCCGCCTTCTCCGGCTGGGCCAAGCAGCCTGGAGCCCGGACGGTCCAATCCGAGCTTGAGGCGGCGCTGAAGACGATCCTGCGTGAGCCGGTGGCGCTGACCGTCGCCGGCCGCACCGACGCCGGCGTCCACGCCCGTGGACAGGTGGCAAGCTTCAGCTGCGATTGCGAGGTCCCCGGCGACCTAGTCCGGCGCCTGAACGGGATCTGCCCGCGCGACATCGCGGTGACCGCCGCCGGGCCCGCACCGGCGGGGTTCGACGCCCGCGGTGACGCCGTCTCCCGCAGCTACCACTACCGGCTGTTGACCCGCCGCCCCTCCAGCCCCTTCGAGCGCGGCCGGGCGCTGTGGTGGCCGCACAAGGTCGACCGTTGGGGCCTGGACGCCTGCGCGGAAGCGCTGCTCGGCCGCCACGACTTCACCGCCTTCACCCCGACCCAGACCGATCACGTCCACTTCGTGCGCACGATCCTCGCCGCCAGATGGGCCGACGAGCCCGGTGACGTGCTCGGTTTCCGGATCAGCGCCGACGCCTTTATGCGCAGCATGGTTCGGGTCTTGGTCGGGACGATGCTCGAGGTCTCCTCGCGGCGCCGCAGCGTCGAGAGCTTCATCCGACTGCTCGACGGCGCCCCCCGGGCGGAAGCCGGGGAAACGGCGCCCTCGCACGGCTTGTACCTGGAGTCGGTCTCGTACTCCTAGAATCGACCCGTGCGCATCCTCCTGACCAACGACGACGGCATCACCGCCCCCGGCCTGCAGGCGACCCGGCGGGCGCTGCGGGAGCTCGACGACGTCGTCATCGACGTGATCGCCCCGGACACGAACCGCAGCGCCACCGCGCGCAGCATCACCACCCGCTCACCGCTAAACGTCGAAGAGGTCGACTTCGGCGACGGTCACAGCGGCTTCGCCACCGACGGCACCCCGGTCGACTGCGTCCGCTTCGCCGAGCTGGGATTGCTCGGTGGCCGCCCCGACCTGATCGTCTCCGGGACCAACCACGGCGCCAACCTCGGCGACGACATCACCTACTCCGGCACCGTCGCCGCGGCCCTGGAGGGGATCATCCTCGGAATCCCGGCAGTGGCGCTCTCTCAGCAGTCCTCCGGCGGCGGCATGGGCTACGTCAGCGGCCAGTTCGACTTCGACGTCGCCGCGGCCTTCGCCGCCCAGCTGGTCAGCCGGCTGCGGACCGAGCCGATGCCCGAGGCGACGCTGATCAACGTCAACTGCCCCGCCGGCGAGCCGACCGGGATCGAAGTCACCAGGCTCGGCAAACGGATCTACAACGACAAGCTCAACCTGCTCGAGGAGTCCCCCGACGGCCGGCGGCGCTATGAGATCTACGGCTGGCGGCCAGGCTACGAGGAGATCGACGGGACCGACCTCTACGCGGTCGCGCGGGGGCGGATCTCGGTCACCCCGATCCACTTCGACCTGACCGACCACGGCGGCCTGGAGCGGCTGCGCGGCTGGGGCTTCGAGGAGATGCTGGCGGCCAGCTCCACGGCGGCGTGAGCGAGTCCGCCGAGCAGCGGGCGGTGGCGCTGCGCGAGCAGCTGGACCACCACAACCGCCTCTATTACATCCTCGACGAACCCGAGGTCGGCGACGACCTCTACGACGAGCTGATCAACGAGCTGCGTGATCTAGAGGCCGAACACCCGGAGCTGCGGACGCCGGACTCGCCGACGCAGCGGGTCGGGGCGCCGCCGCTGGATCGCTTCGACCCGGTCGAGCACGTCGAGGCGATGCTCTCGCTCGGCAACGCCCGCAACGAGGAGGAGCTGCGGGCCTGGGAGGCGCGGCTCGCCAATTACCTGAAACGCCTCGACATCGCCGCTTCGGAGTTCAGCTACACCAGCGAGCCGAAGATCGACGGCCTGGCGATCTCGCTGACCTACGAGGACGGCGTCTTCGTCCGCGGCGCCACCCGCGGCGACGGCCGGGTGGGGGAGGACGTGACCCAGAACCTGCGCACGATCGGCTCGGTGCCGCTGCGGATCGAGAACGCGCCGGAGCTGATCGAAGTCCGCGGCGAGGCCTACCTGCCGATCGCCGCCTTCAAAGCCCTCAACGAGCGCCGCGCCGAGGCCGGCGAGCCGACCTTCGCCAACCCCCGCAACTCGGCCGCCGGCTCGATCCGCCAGCTCGACCCGGCGCTGGCCGCCGAACGGCCGCTCTCGACCTGGATCTACGGGATCGGCGCCGTCCGCGGCCTCGACCTTGCAACCCACATGGACGAGATCGCTTGGCTCGGCGAGCGCGGCTTCAAGGTCAATCCCGACACCGACCACCACCGCGGCGTCGAGAGCGTCGTCAAGCGCTGCCACTGGTGGGAGGAGCGGCGTGAGTCGCTCGACTACGAGATCGACGGCGTCGTCGTCAAGATCGACGAGCGGGCGCTCTGGCGCGAGCTCGGCGTCGTCGGCCGTGAGCCGCGCTGGGCGATCGCCTGGAAGTTCCCGCCGACGACGGCGATGACGGTGATGAAGAAGGTCGTCTGGAACGTCGGCCGCACCGGCCACCTGGTCCCCTTCGCGATGCTGGAGCCGGTCCACGTCGGCGGCGTCACCGTCACCACCGCGACCCTCCACAACGAGGAGGATCTCGAACGCAAGGACGTCCGCGAGGGCGACGAGGTCGTCGTCATGCGCGCCGGCGACGTGATCCCCCAGGTCGTCTCGCCGAAACTGCCGCGCAAGAACAAGAGCGCCCGCAAGCCGAAGGTGCCGGCGAACTGCCCTTCCTGCAAGACGCCGACGGTCAAGCCGGAGGGCGCTGTCTTCACGATCTGCCCCAATCGCACCGGTTGTCCCGAACAGTCCTTCCAACACGTCAAGCATTTCGTCAGCAAGGGGGCGATGGACATCGACGGGCTGGGGGAGAAGCAGGCGCTGCGCTTCCTCGAGGACGGCCTGATCGCCGACGTCGCTGACATCTACGACCTCACCGAGGACCAGCTCGTCGGCCTCGACCGCTTCGCCGAGGTCTCCGCCCGCAACCTGATCGCGGCAATCGACAGCTCGCGCCGGCGCCCCTTCAAACGGGTCCTCTACGCCCTCGGCCTGCCCGGCGTCGGCTACGTCACCGCCGAGGCGCTGGCCAACCACTTCGGCTCGATCTGGGCCCTGCACGAGGCCGACCCGGAGCGGATCGAGGAAGTCGAGGGCGTCGGGCCGATCATGGCGGTCCAGATCGCCGAGTCGCTGAGCGACGATCCGACCTGGGCGCTGGTCGAGAAGCTGGCCGAGAAGGGCCTGCGGATGGAGGCCGACGAGTCCGAACGCCGTGCCGCCGACGGCCCCCTGCAGGGCAAGTCCGTGGTCCTCACCGGCACCCTGCCGGAGCTGACCCGGGAGGAGGCGGCGACGCTGGTCAAGGGCGCCGGTGGCAAGGTCGTCAACTCGGTCTCGAAGAAAACCGACTATGTCGTCGCCGGCGAGAGCCCGGGCTCGAAGCTCGCCAAGGCGGAGAAACTGGAGACCGAGGTTCTCGACGAAGAGGGATTGCTGAAGCTGCTTGGGGGCTGAGTCGAGGGAGGGTCGGGTGCCCCTCGCAGGTGAGTCCCACCCGGACTCCCCACGCCAACCTCATCCCACCTAGTAAGAGGCGACGATTCCGGCGATCCGGTCCTGGTCGAGGTGGGCGAGGCCGAGGTCGCGGACGCCGTTCATCAGGACCGAGAAGACCATGATCCGGCCGCTGGCGTTGAAGCAGTAGCCGGAGAGGTTGCTGACGCCGGTGATGGTGCCGGTCTTGACCCGGCAGCGGCCGTAGGCAGAGGTGCCGGTCATCCGTCCGTCGACGGTGCCCTCGTGGCCGGCGAGGGCCATGTCCTGGATGAATTCATCGCCGGCCGGGTCCTCGCGCATCGCCATCAGAAGATTGACGATCGCGCGGGGACTGGCGCGATTGGAGCGGGTCAGGCCGGAACCGTCGACCGCGTGGACGGCGGAATCGTGGGCGCGGGCGAAGGCGCTGACCACGGCGGCGCCGGCGGCGGTGGTGCCGCCGGTCCCGAACTTGGCGCCGAGCAGCTTGATCAGCATCTCGGCTAAGTAGTTGACCGAGTAGACATCGGTCGTGTTGACGATCCGAGTCAGCGTCGGAGAGCTGATCATCGCGATCCGTTCCGCGTTGGGGGGCGTCACGGCGAGCGCGACCTGGGCCGGGACGGCGACTCCGGTGGCACGCAGCCTGCGGGCCAGCTTGCTCGCCGCCAGCTTGGCCGGATCCGAGGAGAAGCCGCTGTAGCTGTTTTCCCCGGCGAATCCGGAGTTGAAGTCGAGCCCGGAGAGCGGCCCGATTTCGGAGCTCGTCGCGTAGCCGGAATCGGCGACGCCGCGCAGGCGGTCGAAGATCGAGTCGTCGGCGTAGAGCCGGCCGGTGATCGATTTGATTCCGGCCGCCCGGATCTGCGGCGCCAGTGAGTAGATGTTGGTGCCGAGGCCGCCGAGGTAGCTGTTGTAGAAGGCCGGCGTGCCCAGCACGGGGTCACCGCCGCCCTGCAGGTAGAGGCTGCCGTGGAAGACCCCGTCGGCGGTGAGGCGGCCGTCGCCGAAGAGCTTGGTCGGGATCGTGTATTCGGGTCCCAGCCGCGAGAGCGCGGTTGAGGTGGTGAACAGCTTCATGTTCGAGGCCAGCAAGCGCTGCTTGCCCACCGCGCTGCCGCATATCACCGCGCCGCTTTCGGCATCGGCCACGATCAGCCCGCTGGCCGCGCCGCCACCCTGCCGCAGCCAGGACTTCATCTGGTCGCAAGCCGGGCTCGCCTGGGCGCTTCCGACGGCAACCAAGAGCAACGCCGCGCAGGCGGCCGAAAGCAGGGTCAGAGCTCGTCTCATAGTCAATGCAACACCTGAACAAGGCAAGGTAGCGGCCACGCCGGTGCCCTGACGTCGGGGGAGGGGGTCCGAGAACGGAGCCAGTTTGCCCCGCCCGCAGGACCCCTCCCCCGACGTCACGCAACGCCCCCGCCTCCCGTCGCCCGGTCGCTCTGGGATAATCCCGTTTTATATGGGCAAAGTCGTCGACATCGAATCCAAACCCCGACGCAAAGCCCGCGGCCGGAAAAAGCCCTCGAAGACCGCCCTGGTCCTCGGTGGCGGCGGTTTCACCGGTGGCGTCTACGAGATCGGCGCCCTTCGTGCCCTCGACCTCCTCGCGGTCAACAGCACGGTCAACAACTTCGACGTCTACGTCGGCACCAGCGCCGGCTCCTTCGTCGCCTCGATGCTCTCCAACGGGGTCACGCCCGACGAGATGATGCAGGTCCTCAACTCGCGCGTCCCGTCTGAGCTGGAAGACCTCGACCTCGACAAGGTCCTCAAGCCCAACTACCTCGGTTTCCTGCAGAAAGCGGCGGCGCTGCCGCTGCGCAGCCTCGAGCTTGTCCGCTCGCTGGCCCGGCTCGGCGAGGTCTCGGCGATCGACATCGGCGTCGGGTTGGCAGAGGCGCTGCCGACCGGCCTGTACTCGGGCTCGGGGCTGGCCGACTACGTCGCCGAGGTGCTCGCCGACGGTGGCCGCACCAACGACTTCCGCCTGCTCGACCGCGAGCTCTACCTGACCGCGACCGACCTCGACACCTGCGAGCGGATCGTCTTCGGCTCGCCTGGGTGGAACGACGTGCCGATCTCCAAAGCGGTGCAGTGCTCGACGGCGCTACCGATCGTGTACAAGCCGGTCGACCTCAAGGGCCGGCAGATGGTCGACGGTGGCATCCGCTCGACCACCAACGTCGACATCGCGGTTGAAAAGGGGGCCAAGTTCGTCGTCGTCGTCAACCCGCTCGTGCCCTACGTGAATGAGTTCGAGAAGACGATCCCGACCGTCTTCGGCACTCGCGTGCGGCGCGTCTCCGACATGGGCCTGCCGGCGATCGCCAGCCAGACCTTTCGCTTGATCGCCCACTCGCGCCTGCATCAGGCGGTCGATCACTGGCAGGAGCGCTACCCCGGTGTCGACTTCGTCTTGATCGAGCCGGAGTCCAACGACGAGCTGATGTTCGGGACGCCGATCATGGACTACTCGCGGCGCCTGAAAATCGCCCGCCACGGCTTCGAATCGGTCACCGCGACCCTTGCCAAGGACTACGACCGCTACGCGGAGATCGCCAAGCGCCACGGCCTCGAGATCTCAGGCCAGCGCGTCCGCCGCGTCGTCGAGCGCGCCGCTGACGAGGAGCCCGAGCAGCTCTCCGCCTGGCGCCGGGTGCTCGAGCAGACGACCTCAGTGCTGCTTCGCCAGTCCGGCGAGGCGTCCTAACTACGCCGCGTACAGCTTCTCGATCTCGTCCTCGTGCTTGGAGGCGACGACGGCGCGCTTGACCTTCAGGGTAGGCGTCAGCTCGCCGGTCTCCTGTGAGAGGTCGTGGGGGAGGATCGTGACCTTCTTGACCTGCTCGACGCGGGCGAAGTTCTTGTTGATCTCATCGACGTGGGCCATGATCAGGGCGTGGACGTCGGGGTTGGCGGCGAGGGCCACCGGGTCCTCGGGAAGACCGTGCTCTTTGGCGTAGCTGACGGCCTCTTCGGGGTCGAGGGTGACCAGGGCGACCAGATAGGGACGGCGGTCGCCGACGACGACGCACTGGGAGACCAGCGACTGCTGCTTGATTTCGGCCTCGAGGTTGGCGGGGGTGATGTTCTTTCCACCCGCGGTGATGATGATGTCCTTTTTGCGGCCCGTGATCTTGATGAAGCCGTCGGAGTCGATCTCGCCGATGTCGCCGGTGTGCAGCCAGCCGTCGACGATCGTCTCGCGGGTCGCCTCCTCGTTCTTGTGGTACCCCTGGAAGACGTTGGGGCCCTTGACGAGGATCTCACCGTCGGCGGCGATCTTCACCTCACAGCCGGGGAAGGGTTTGCCGATCGTGCCGACCTTGAAGTCGTCCGGTTTGGAGATCGTCGCGGCGGTCGAGGTCTCGGTCATCCCCCAGCCCTCGAGCACGAGGACACCGGCGGCGTCGAAGAAGCGCAGGATCTCCGGGTTGATCGGCGCCGCGCCGGAGACGGCGAGCCGCAGGTTGCCGCCGAACAGGCCACGGATTTTCGACAGCACTTTCTCGTCGGCGAAGGCGTATTTGCGGCTCAGCAGGAAGCCGGGCTTGCGGCCACTGCGTTCGACCTCGCGCATCTTCGCGCCGACCTTGATCGACCAGTCGAAGATCGCCTTTTTCAGCCCGCCGGTTTTTTCCATGCCGCTGTTGGCGGCGGTGTAGATCTTCTCGAAGATCCGCGGCACCGAGGGGAAGTAGGACGGTTTCAGTTCGGCCAGATTGGGGAGGATCTTCAGCGGATCCCGCTCCCAGTAAGCGATCGTGGCGCCGAGGTCGAAGCTGCCGAGCTGGATCAGCAGGGCGAAGGAGTGGGCCAGCGGCAGATAGAGGTAGCTGACGTCTTCGTCCTCGATGACGCTGGTCTCCTTGACCATGTCGAGCATCGCCCGGTAGTTGCCGTGGCTGATCACGCAGCCCTTCGGCGGCCCCGTCGTCCCCGAGGTGTAGATGAAGGTCGAGATGTCGGCCGGGGTGACGGCCGAGTAGCGCTGCTCCCAGAGGGCGGGGTCGACGTCTGCTCCCTTGGCGCTCAGCTGCTCGCTCGAGAGGGCGTCGTCGGCGCTGCCGGTCATCAGCACGATCTGCTCCAGCTTCGGCAGATGCTCGCGGACGTCGCGGATCTTCTGCAGCTGTTCGTCGTCCTCGACGACGACGACCTTGGCGTCGGAGTTCTCGAGCACGTAACGGCACTCCTCCGGCGAGTTGGTCTGGTAGATCGGGACCACGGTGGCGCCGATCGAGAGCGCCGCGAAGTCGAAGTAGGTCCACTCGGGGCGGGTGTTGCCGAGGATCGAGACCCGGTCGCCCTTCTCGATCCCGAGAGCGGTCAGGCCCAGGGCCAGCGGCCGGACGATCTCCACGACCTGCTTGAAGCTGCGGTCAGACCAGCTATCGCCGTCCTTGAACCGGACCGCCGGCTGGTCTCCGTAGAGCTCTGCCGCCCGCGGCAGAAGATCCGCCAGCGTCGTTGATTGGGTACCCCTCCCCGCCATTCGGGGGGAGTCTAGTTCAGTGCCGGGCAGGGGAGGCTGGTCGCGCCTTCTGGCCGGCGCCGAGACTGCGCAGCGAGGTCTCGAAGAGGGTCCTGTCGATGCGGCCGTGGAAGATCGGGATGCCCATCTCGACGCACTTCCCGATCACCTCCTGCTGGTTCATCTGCAGCTGGTCGGCGAGCTCGCTGGGCGTCAGGTGATTGGCCACTGATTGACCTCCCGTGTAGTTGAAAGTGGGTAGCCCATATTTATCGCTCGGGGAGGACAAGTCAATGCCGACGGCCGCAGCTTGCGATGTCGCCCGCGCTTATGGGTCGCGATAATGGTCGCGATGTCCGCCGAAGTCGCCGTCAAAGCAATGCCGCGCCGCGGCCGCCTCTGGGTGATCGCGATGCTCGCCCTCTTCCTCGGCGGCCTCGGCTACCTGATCGTCGAGATCGCGACCCAGAAGCCCGGCGACCCCGTCGTCCACGTCGCCGGCATCTCCGACGCCCAGGAACTGTTCGGCGGCGTGCCGCAGGAAGGCGACCGGCTCGGCTCCTCCGACGCGCCGGTGACGATCCAGATCTTCAACGACATGCAGTGCGCCGACTGCCGCGAAGACTTCCTCAGCACGATCCCGGGGCTGACCGAAAAGTACGCCCGCCCCGGCGACGTCCAGCTGCTCTACCGGCATTACTCCAACAGTGAGAACGTCGAGCAGCTCGGCTTCTTCGGCGCCGAGGCGGCAGCCGAACAGGGCTATGGCTGGCAGTACATCTACCTCTTCTTCCGCAACCAGGCGGAAGCCGGCCACTTCGGCGTCAACCAGGACTTCCTCGACTCGATCGCCGGCGGGGTCGAGGAACTGAACGCCCCCGAATGGGAAGCGGCGCTGGAAAAGAACGGTGGGCCCGACGGTGCGATCTCCCAGCGGCTGGCCAACTACGAGGAACTCGGCCGCGACCTCGGCATCCGCGTCGGCCAGGCCGCGATCGTGACCGGTCCCAAGGGGACCGAAACGCTGCAGGAAGGCCCCTCGCTGGCCGAAATCGAAGCCGCGATCGCCGCCGTCGAATAGGGCTCAGGCGACCCGGCGGAGGCGTTTCCGTCCCCGCCTGGCGAGCACCTCGCCCCACGTCGAGTCGTCGATCCGGACCGGGGAGGTCGTCGCGAGGAAGTCGGCGAGGACGTCGGCCAGCGCCTCGGGGTCTTCGATGTTGGGGAAGTGGGCGGCGCGTGGGAGGGTCTCGAAGCGGCAGTTGGGGATCGCCTCGCTGGCTTCGATCCCGTGTGAGATCGGGATCGTGCGGTCGCGCTCGCCCCAGACGATCAGGGTCGGCATCTCGCCGAGCAGGTAGAGCCGGTCGCTGGCGCCCACCCGCTGGCCGCGGATGTCGATCACCGAGCGCAGCGTCTGCAGGAAGGCGCGCTGGGAGCCGGGGTCCTGCAGCGGCCCGAGGGCGCGGGCGATCGACTGCAGGTAGACGCCGGTCTTGTTGCCGCGCGAGCGCAGCCGGGCGCCGCCGGCGGCGACGGCGCCGACGACCTGCCTCTGGGTGGCGAGCCGCAACAGCGCCGCCGAGCCCGGCAGCGCCGCGCCGCGCAGCAGTGGGCTGACCTCATGGCCGAGGCCGCCGCTGGAGATCAGCACGAGGCGATCGGTGCGCTGGGGGAATTGGTAGAAGAACTGCATCGCGACGCCGCCGCCGAGCGAGTGGCCGACGATCGTCGCCGATTCGACCCCGATCGCCGCCAGCAGGTCGCGGATGCTCGCCGCGTGGGCGCCGAGCGAGTAATCGCCCCGCGGCGTCGCCGAGTCGCCGTGGCCGATCAGGTCCGGCGCGATCACCTGGTGGGAGCCCGCCAGCCGCGTAGCCACCGCCTCCCAGTGCCGCGAGGAGTTGATCATCCCGTGGATCAGGACGACCGGCGGCCCGCTGCCGGCGACCCGGTAGACCGCCCGGTGCCCGTGCAGATCGATCTCGTGCGCCTCGAATGGCCCGACTCGGTCCATCGAGAAGACACTAATGCGGCGGCCGGGTGCTCGCAGGCCACGCGGTGGGTCGTACGTCTCATCGGGGCGCCCGGATTTGAACCGGGGACCTCACCGACCCGAACGGTGCGCGCTACCAGGCTGCGCCACGCCCCGAGAGCGGCGATTATCCCAAAGCTGGGGCAGAAGGCGGTCACCGCCTGTTTTGGCGCCCGGCCGCTACTTTGCTTCTCGCCCCGGTTCCAGCAAAGAGCAATGGCCCGCAAGATCTCCCTACTGGTCGTATTCGCGCTGATGGCGCTGCCGTCGGTCGCCCACGCCTACCTGCCCGCCGGCTTCATCGGGGTCTCGCCACAGAGCGCCGCCAAAGCCTCGGATTTCGCGCTGATGCGGGACGCCAACGTCGAAAGCCTGCGGCTGCCGCTCTACTGGTCGGGGATCGAGCCGAAGGAGCCGTTTCTCGCCGACCCCAACTGGAGCGGCTTCGATCACGAAATCGAACTCGCCGCCGAAAACGAAATGAGGGTGATGCCGTTCGTCGTCAGCACCCCGGAATGGGTGGCGCCGGAAACGATCGACCTACCGGTCCGGACCGCCTGGCAGCGCTCGGCCTGGGTCTCCTTCCTGCGCGCGGCAGTGGAACGCTACGGGCCCGAAGGCGAGTTCTGGGAAGAGCACCCGGAACTGCCCTTCCTGCCGATTCACCGCTGGGAGATCTGGAACGAGGAGAACATCGTCACCTTCTCCTCGCGCCCCAGCCCGACCGATTTCGCGACCCTGATCCGGCTCGCGGGGCGGACCCTGCACGGCGTCGACCCCGAAGCCCAGGTGATCCTCGGCGGGCTCTTCGGCCGGCCGCTGCAGGTGCCGCCGAACGTCGCCTCGGGCGACTTCCTCTCCCGCTTCTACCGGGCGCGGAACGTAAAGCGCTTCTTCGACGGGGTCGCGCTGCACCCCTATGTCGCCGACGCCAAGGCGATGGGCCTGCAGATCGACAACCTGCGGCGGATCATGCGCGTCCACCACGACGCGGCGACGCCGTTCTACGTGACCGAGCTGGGCTGGGGCTCACGCAGCGGCCCGACGCGCTGGGAGCGCGGCCTCTACGGCCAGGCCAACCAGCTCTCGAAGGCCTTCTCGATGATCTCCGCCAACCGCCTGCGCTGGCGGCTGCGCGGCGTCTGGTGGTTCACCTGGAGCGACGAAGGCGGTTCCTGCCAGTTCTGCCGTTCGGCCGGCCTGCTGACCGACGAACGCGAAGCAAAGCCGTCCTGGTACCGCTTCAATGCCTGGACCGGGGGCGACCCGGACGCGGTCCCGCGGGCCCGGTACGGGGAATGATCCGGCGGTCGGCGGGTAGCTGAGAGGTCGCGGCGGTTAGGCTCCGCCAAGACTTTTCACTCGAACCAAGGGAGAATCCCCGATGGCTTACTCGGTACCCGATCTGCCGTACCCCTACGACGCGCTGGAGCCCCACATCGACGAGGCGACGATGCGTGTCCACCACGACAAGCATCACCAGGCCTACGTCGACAAAGCCAACGCTGCCCTCGAGGGCACGCAGTGGGCCGACAGCGACGTCGAGGACGTGCTCAAGAGCCTCGGCGACCTACCCGCCGACAAGCAGGGCCCGGTCCGCAACAACGCCGGTGGCCACTACAACCACTCGCTGTTCTGGCAGATGCTGAGCCCCGACGGCGGCGGCGAGCCCGGTGGCGAGCTCGGCGCGGCGATCACCAGCGCCTTCGGCTCCTTCGACGCCTTCAAGGAGGAGTTCAAAAACGCGGGAATCGGCCAGTTCGGCTCCGGCTGGGCGTGGCTGGTCAAGGACGCCTCCGGCAACCTCGCGGTGACCAAAACCGCGAACCAGGACTCGCCGATCTCCGACGGCCAGACCCCGCTGCTGGGCGCCGACGTCTGGGAGCACGCCTACTACCTCAAGTACCAGAACAAAAGGCCCGAATACCTCGACGCCTTCTGGAACGTCGTCAACTGGGACTACGTGGCGGAGGCCTTCGCCAGCTAGTTGATCGGAGCCGTCCGCGCCGCCTCCGGGCGGTGCGGTGCGGTCTCCTCGCCCTTGGGCGGGATCTCCGACATGGCGTGCTCCGCGAGCGCCGTGATGGTGAGGCTGGGGTTGACGCCGACGTTGGCGGGAACCGCGGCGCCGTCGCAGACGAGCAGGTTCTCGTAGCCGAAGACGCGCTGGCCGGCGTCGACGACGCCGTCCTCGGGGCCATGGCCGATCACCGCGCCGCCGAGGATGTGGGCGGTCGTCGGGATGTTCATCAGCGCCTCGGTGGTCGAGCTCTGGGCGACCCCGCCGGTCCGTTTCGCCAGCCACTCGGCGGCGGCGTTGGCGGCGGGGATGAAGGTCGGCATCGGCTTCTCGGGGTCCTGTTCGGTCTGCAGCCGCACCTCGCCGGAGCGCTTCAGCGTCGGCCGCAGGGCGATTGCGTTGTCTAGCGTCTGCATCACCAGGACGATGATCGTCCGGCTCGACCAGTTGCGGGGGAAGAGGACGCGGGCGAAGCGGCCGGGGTGGCGGACGATCTGGGCCAGCAGCTTCAGCGGCCGGGTGGCCCGGGTGCCGTCGCCGACCATCAGCGTGTAGAGCATGCTCATCGAGTTGCCGTCTTTGCCGTAGGTGACGGTCTCGATGTGGGTGTGGGGGTCGGGGTAGATGCTGGAGGTGATCGCGACCCGCTTCGTCAGGTCCTCGGGGTAGTCCTCGGGCACGGTGACGGCGAGGATCGACTCGCTGTTGGTTCGCACCAGCTCGCCGAGCCGGTTGGAGATCTTCGGCAGGGCGCCGCCGAGGCGGCAGCGCTGCAGCAGCTTGTTGGTCCCCAGCGGGCCGGCGGCGACGATCACGCCGCGGGCGGTCATTGTGCGGACGCCGCGGCCCGAGCGCAGGCCGGAGCTCTCGCTGCGCACCGTGTAGCCGTCGCTGCCGTCGGCGGCGCCGAGCGGGCGAATCTCGGTCACGGTCCGGTCCGGCGTCACCTCGGCGCCGCGGCCCTCGGCCAGCCAGAGGTAGTTCTTGACCAGCGTGTTCTTGGCGCCGTGCGGGCAGCCGACCATGCAGCGGCCGCACTGCAGGCAGCCGGTGCGGTCCGGGCCCTCGCCGCCGAAGAAGGGATCGGGCACGGTCTTCCCCGGGTTGTCCAGGTAGACCCCCACCGGGGTCTTCTGGTAAGTCTCGCCGACCCCGAGATGCTCGCCGTACTCGCGCAGCAGCTGGTCGGCCGGGTCGTCCTTGTCGTGGACGACGACGCCGAGCATTCGCTGCGCCTCGGCGTAGTGGGGGGCGAGGACCGCCTCCCAGTCATCGAGGTTGCCCCACTGCGGGTCCTTGAAGAAGTCGCTGGGCGGCACGTAGAGCGTGTTGGCGTAGCCGAGGCTGCCACCGCCGACGCCGCAGCCGCTGACCACGGAGACGTCCTTGAACGGGGAGAGGCGGAAGATCCCCCGCAGGCCGAGCTTCGGCGCCCAGAAATAGCGCCGCAGGTCCCAGGTCGACTTCGGGAAGTCCTCGTCGCGGAAGCGCTTGCCGCACTCCAGGACGGCGACCGAGTAACCCTTCTCGGCCAGGCGCAGGGCGGAGACCGACCCCCCGAACCCCGAACCGACGACTATCCAGTCGTAATCAAACTGGCTCATCAGCCAACCCTAACGGGTGTGACCGAGGCCGTACCTGAAGTGGGTCTCAGGCCTCGCCCGGCTCGAGCGGCCGGAAGTCCGAGGTGCGGGCCCCGCAGACCGGGCAGAACCAGTCTTTGGGGATGTCCTTGAACTCGGTGCCCGGCGGGATCCCACCGTCGGGGTCGCCGATCGCCGGGTCGTAGATGAACCCGCAGCTGTCGCAGATCCAGAGGGTTGCTTCTTGGGTCGCGGTCATGACTGGATTCTACGGAAGCCCTATTTGTCGAAGCTGACCGAGACCGGCTCGCGCTCGGCTTTGTCCTCGATCTCGAAGTAGTCCCGCGCGGTGAAGTTGCCCTGGTTGGCGATGATCGAGCCCGGGAACTGCTGGATGTCCGTGTTGTAGGACTGGACGTTGGAGTTGTAGATCCGGCGTGAGGCCTGGATCTCGTCCTCCAGCTCGGAGAGGTTGCGGCTCAGCTGCTGGAAGTTCTCGGTCGCCCGCAGGGTCGGGTAGTTCTCGGCCACGGCGCGCAGGTCGGTGAGGGCGCCGCTGAGGTTGGACTCGGCTTTCGAGGTGTCGCTGACGCTGTGGGCGGACATCGCCTCGGCCCGCGCTTTGGTCGCCTTCTCGAAGACCTCGCTCTCGTGCGAGGCGTAGCCTTTGACCGTCTCGACCAGGTTGGGGACGAGGTCGTGGCGGCGCTTCAGCTGGACGTCGATCCCGCTCCAGGACTCGTCGACGCGGTTGCGCGAGGCGATGATCGAGTTGCGCTTCGCGATGAAATAGAAGACCGCGATGAGGACGATCGCGACGACGACGATGATGGCGATAAGCATTGGTGGGGCTCCTAGGGTCGACCGGACTTGAAGTCATCCTAACGGCGTCCGGCGGCGCTGACCGCGGCCTGGACACTTAGGATCGGGCGATGGGCGCCAAGCAGGAAGCGCAGGAATGGACCGAGGTCGTCCGCCGCTATGGCGAGCGTTCCGGCACCACCTATGAGGAGGTCGGCGGGATCAACCCTGTCGATGCGCCGGTGGCGCTCTGCGTCGGCGGCGTCAACCGCCTCACCGGCCAGCTGGTCGAGGGCTTCTGGGGCGCCTCCTGCGACGCCGACGAAAAGGAAATCGGCAGCCTCTTCAACAAGGCGGTGCTGCCGACCGCGATCCTCGCCAAGGCCCACATGCCGGACCTCGCCCAGGTCGTGCCGGCCTTCAACGTCGAGTCGATCGAGGGCCACGAGGCGCTCACCCAGCGCTTCTCGCGCAAGGTCGAGTTCGAGTCGATCGACTTCAACAAGCGCTTCTGGGCGACGGTGCCGAAGGAGTACGACCCGGTCGCCCTGCGGGAGCTGTTCAGCCCCGGCTTCCTCAGCTGGGTGACGACAATGACCGGTGAGATCGACTTCGGCGTCAACGATCGCCAGCTCTGGTTCCTCTGGCGCCTGCGAGAGCGCAGCGAGACCGAGCTGAAGAGCGCCCTGAAGAACGCCGGAGAACTGTTCAAACGGCTGCAGGGGGAGATGGACGAGAGCGGCATCCACATCTACCCGCCCGGCCCCTGGCACGCCGGCCTGGAGCCCTTCCCCGCCGACTGAGCGCTACGCCGGGTAGTCGGGGTCGCCCGGCAGCACCGGGCGCCAGCTGTCGCCGTCGCCGACGATCTTCGGCGTCACCGATTCGACGTCGCTGCCGCGGAAGGCGGCGAGGGCCTCGTCGGAGGTGCCGAAGGGCAGCAGCCGTCGCAGCTGGTTGATCGTCGGGAAGGAGAGGACGATCGAGCCCGCCTCCTGCTCGGCGATCGCATCGGCCGGCTTGAACCAGCGCGCCTCGACGGTCTCGACGCCGTCGGGCTGCGGTGGCGTGTGGGCCGGCGCGAGGGCGAGGAAGAACCAGGCGTCGAAGCGGGTGGAGACGATCTCCGGGGTGACCCAGCGGGAGAAGAGGACCAGCTCCTCGCCGGCCGGCAGCTCGATCGAGGCCTCCTCTGCCAGCTCCCGCATCGCGCAGGCGCGGTGCCCCCGCTCTCCCTCGCCGTCCTCGGCGTCGACGGCGCCGCCGGGGAAGACCCAGACGTTGGGCATGAACTTCGCCTCGGCGCTGCGCTTCAGCAGCAGCACCTCGAGCGCCCGTTCGGAGTGCTTGCCGCCGCGCCGCAGCAGGACGATCCCGGAGGCGGGGCGGGGCGTCGAAGGCGGCCCGGTGTTCGGCACCTCGGCCGGCCCGATCGTTCTCTCTTCACCCATCCGCCCACCTTATACGGGGGTGTCTGAGCTTCCGCCCCCGTATAGGGGGTCGAAGCTCAGACACATCTCAACCGAGGGCGCGTTGGCGGCCGCGGCGAACCCAGGCGCGGTTGGCGAGCCAGATCGCCAGCGCGATCAGCGCCAGCGGGCCGAGGATCGCGAGGGCGACGATCGCGACGCCGGCGGCGACGGCGAGGATGTGGCCGGCGTCGTGCAGGGCGTCGCCGATGCTCCAGCCGCCGCCCGAGGAGGAGGGGGCAGAGGACTTGCCGGTCTTGATCTGCAGCGAGACGTGCGAGAAGTCGGCCCGGCGCTGCAGCGTCGTCAGCCGCGAGCGCAGCGAGGCGGCGTGGCGGCGCTCGGTCGCCAGCTGCGCTTCGACCGCTTCGCGCTCGCCGTCGCTTTCGGCCGCGGCCAGCTGAGTCAGCAGGCTCTCGACCTTGGCGTTGGAGTCCTGCAGTCGTTCGCTGGTGCCGATCGTCGGGGCGGTGATGTCGGCGGTCGCCTCGCGGCGGTAGCGGACTTCGGCGATCTGGGAGAAGGCGCCGAGCGCGTCGCCGAGCTTGGCGCTGGGGATCAGCAGATCGAAGTTGGCCCCCGGCGCGAACTCGCCGTCGCCGTCGTGGACGGAGGAGTTGAGGACAATGCCGCCGGCGGTGTGGACGGCAGCGAAGACCTTGGCGGCGTCGTCGCCGACCTCGGCCGGATCGGCGCCGAGGACCATCTGGGCGGAGCGTTCGACGTCGCGGTTTTCGACGTGGGCGAGAGGGTTCTTAGCCGTGAGATATGAACCGGAGCCGTCGGAGTAGGCCGAGCGCGTTTCCCTGGAGAAGGGACGGATCTGCGGATGGACCATCGTGCCGCTCGCGTCAGCGGCAACTGAGCCCGAATAGCGCTCCACCGGCCCAGCGAAATGGAGGTTGGACTGCTTCGACTTTTCGGGCCGATTTTCAAAGAACTCTTCCACCTTGGGGCTCACTCGGTGCGTGGAGAGCCGATCCGTCAGCGTGGGCTGCCCGCTCCTGGCGCTGGAGGGCGCAACGGCCACCTGGTCGGTTGGTCCCCCGCCACCCGACTCAGTCGCCGTCACGACTACAGTCGCGGCCGCCAGTACGGCTAGCGCGGTTGCGCCTGCCGGAAGCAGGACGCCCCGGGGCGGTATCGAGCGCAGACGCGCGACCGCTCGGGACAGCGGGGCGGCCTGTGGCAACGAGCGCCGCGGGAAGCCCGCGGCCACCCGCTCATCGAGCTCGGCGGCGAAGGCCGGTCGCGGGGCCGGGCGCAGGGCACTCAGCGTCGTGGCGAGTTTGTCGTCCTCAATGGACTCCATCGCATGCCTCCCTCAGCTTGGTTACGGCGCGGTGCAGCTTGGTCCCGGCGTTGGACTCCGAGGTGCCGACCACGGCAGCGATCTCGGCGTTGCCCAGGCCGGCGAAGAACTTGAGAGCGATCAGCTCGCGCTGGCGCGGCTCCAGCGTCCCGAGCGCGGTGGAGACGGCGATCCGGCGCTCGTGTTCCTCGGCGCTCTCGTGCGCCGGGGCGGCGACGAGGTCGGCGGGCTCCGCGGTCAGCTCGGCCTGGCGGCCGCGGCGGCGCAGCTCGTCGAGGGCGGCGTTGCGGGCGATTCCGAAGAGCCAGGCGCGTGGCTCGCCGCGGCCGGGGTCGAAGCGCTTGCGCTTGCGGTAGGCGCGCTCGAAGGCGGTGGCGGTGACTTCCTCGGCGGCGGGGCCGTCGCGCAGCAGGCTGGCGACGTAGGCGTAGACGTCGTCGCGGCTGGAGCGGTAGAGGCGATCGAAGGCGAGATCCGCCTCGCGCGGCGCTTCCTGTGCGGTTGCGACGAGAGTCTCACTCACGCCACTACTACGGGCGAACGGCGAATCCATCACAGATGAGTATCGAGGCCGGCGGGCGGTGTCGCTAGGCGACGGGAGGCGCGGCGCCCGCGGTGCGGTCGATCGCCGGCGCTGAGGACACCGCGGCTGTGATCGACTCCGCCGTGATCGCGACCAGGTCGCGCAGCTCTTGGTCGCTGATCGAGAGCGGCGGCATCAGGACCACCGTGTTGCCCAGCGGCCGCACGATCGCGCCGCGCTCGCGGGCCTCGGTCGTCACCCGGTGCCCCATTCGCAGCGCCGGGTCGTGGTCGCCAAGGTCGATCCCGACCATGAAGCCGCGGCGGCGGATCTCGCTCACCTCGGGCATCGCCCCGACCCCGTCGAGCAGTTCGGCGAGCAGGGCGATCTTCGGCTGCAGGTTCTCGATCGTCCGCTCGGACTCGAAGACGTCGAGGTTGGCCAGGGCCGCCGCGCAGGCCAGCGGGTTGCCGGTGTAGGTGTGGCCGTGGAAGAAGGTGCGGAACTCCTCGGCGGCACCGAGAAAGCCCTTGTAGACCGCCTCGGTGGTCAGGGTCGCCGCCAGCGGCAGGTAGCCGCCGGTGATCCCCTTGGCGATGCAGAGGAAGTCGGGGGAGACGTCCTCGTGCTCGCAGGCGAACATCGTCCCGGTGCGGCCGAAGCCGGTCGCGACCTCGTCGCAGATCAGCAGCACACCGTGGCGATCGCAAAGTTCGCGCACGGCAGCCAGGTACCCCGGGGGGTGGACGAGGATCCCGCCGGCGCCCTGGACCAGGGGCTCGAGGATCACGGCCGCGACCTCCTCGCCATGGGCGGCGAGGATCCGCTCCATGTCGGCGGCGTCGCCGGGCTCGGCGGCGTGGGTGTCGAACAGCAGCGGCCGGTAGGTGGCGTGGAAGAGATCGATGCCGCCGACCGAGACCGAGCCGATCGTGTCGCCGTGGTATGCCTCGCGCAGGCGCACGAAGGAGGTCCGCCGGGCGTGCTCGCCGCCGCGTTGTTGCTGGTACTGGAAGGCCATCTTCAGGGCGATCTCGGCCGCGGTCGAGCCGGAGTCCGAGTAGAAGACGCGGCTCAGCCCCGGCGGGGCGATCGCCACCAGTCGCGCCGCCAACTCGGCGGCGCCGGGGTGGGAGAGGCCGAGCATCGTCGAGTGGGCGACGCGGTCGAGCTGGGCGCGGATCGCCGCGTCGATCGCCGCCTGGCGATGGCCGTGGACGTTGCACCAGAGCGAGGAGTGGCCGTCGATGTAGCGGCGCCCGTCGCCGTCGATCAGGTAGGAGCCCTCGGCGCGCTCGATCACCAGCGGCACCTCTTCGCTCCAGCCCTGTTGCTGGGTGAACGGGTGCCAGAGGTGGTCCTGGTCGAGCTGCACTGGGTCAGCCGGCATCGCCCCATTGACCTTAGTGGGAATCCACCTCGGGGCGGTCAAGCCTGTGTGACCAGACTCGCGTAACCATTACATCAATCCGTGTAATACTGAAAATCGATGGCTGAGCGAGGCGCGATCCCAAAAGTTCCCGAGGCGCGCCGCCGCGCCCTCCGCGCCGTGCGCTCGCTGTTCAGCCCACTGCTTCCCGACGACTACCTGGAGCTGATCAACCCGCTCTGGTCGACCCGCGAACTGCGCGGCCGGATCGAGCGGATCGAGCCGGAGACCGCCGACGCCGCCACGGTCCTGATCCGTCCCGGCCACGAGTGGATGGGCCACCGCGCCGGCCAGTACCTGCGGATCGGCGTCGTCGTCGACGGCGTCCACCACTGGCGCGCCTACTCTCTGACCTCCGACCCAGGGCGCGCCGACGGCTGTATCGCGATCACCCCGAAGCTGGTCGAGGCGGGCAAGGTCTCGCCCTACCTGGTGCGCCAGGCGCGACCCGGGGACCTGGTCCGCCTCGGCGGTGTCGAAGGGACCTTCGTGCTGCCCGACCCGGCGCCGGAGAAGCTGCTCTTCCTCAGCGCCGGCAGCGGCATCACCCCGATCATGAGCATGGTCGCCGCCCTGGCCGGTGCCGGCGCCGTCGCCGACGTCGTCCACATCCACTCGGCGCGGACCGCGGAGGAAGTGATCTTCGCCGCGCGCCTGGCTGCCATCGAGGCCGCTCACCCCGGCTTCGACCTGCGGCTGCGGCTGACCGGCGAGCAGGGGCGCCTGGTGCCGGCCGATCTCGACGGGCTCTGCCCCGACTGGCGTGAGCGCCAAGCCTTCGCCTCCGGGCCGGGGGAGATGCTCGACGACCTGACCGAGCACTGGCGCCTGGAGGGCGACCCGAGCCTGCTTGCGATGGAGCGCTTCCAACCGCACGTCGGCGACGCGGCGGGCAGCGGCGCGGGCGGCGCGGTTCGCTTCGCCAAGAGCGGGGTAGAGGCCGCCTGTGACGGCGCGACGCCGATCCTCGCAGCCGGCGAAGAGGCCGGCGCGGTTCTCCCGTTCGGCTGCCGGATGGGCATCTGCCACACCTGCGTCGGCGAGTTGCGGCGCGGCAAGGTCCGCGACCTGCGCACCGGCGAGGTCCACGGCAGCGAGGGAGAGATGGTCCGAACTTGCGTCAACGCCCCCGAAGGGCCGATCGAAATCGCACTTTGAGACAACCGAGAGGAACCCGATGACCGTAGCCACCGCTGCGCCCGTAAGCCCGCTGAGCCGGCTCTCGCCCGAGCAGATCGAGGCGCTGGGGCAGGAGTTCGACGCGATCCGCGATCGCGTCCGCGCCGATCTTGGCGAGCGCGACCGCCGCTACATCGAGAGCATGATCGAGATGCACCGCCGCCTGGCGACGGTCTCGCGTCTGCTGCTGCTCGCCTCCAACAACCTGCCCGCCAGGGTCGCCGGGACCGCGGCGCTCTCGGCCTCGAAGATCCTCGAGAACATGGAGATCGGCCACAACGTCCTGCACGGCCAGTGGGACTGGATGAACGACCCGCGGATCAACTCCTCGACCTGGGACTGGGACACCGCCTCGACCGCCGAGGCCTGGAAGCACTCCCATAACTACGTCCACCACACCTTCACCAACATCCGCGGCAAGGACAAGGACCTCGGCTACGAGATCATGCGCATCGACCCGGAGCAGAAGTGGCACCCGGTCTACCTCCTGCAGCCGCTCTACAACCTGGTCCTGATGGCGCTGTTCGAGTGGGGAGTGGCTCTGCACGACCTCGACTACGAGGCGATCCGCAAGGGCGAGAAGAGCGAGGCGGAGGTCAAGCGCCAGCTCGGCGGCATCGTCGGCAAGGCGAAAAGCCAGGTCGTCAAGGACTACATCGCCTGGCCGCTGCTGAGCGGCCTGGCGACTGCGGCGGTCGAGCTCGGCCTGGAGTCGATCGCCGACCGCCGCGAGCCCGGGCGCCGGCGCCGGCGCGGTGGCATGGCCGGCAGCCTGCGGCGAGCGTTCGACAAGGGTTCCCGGGCGGCCCGCTCGACGGCGAAAGCCAACGCGACCGCCAACGTCGCCCGCAACGTCTGGGCCTACGCGATCATCTTCTGCGGCCACTTTCCCGACCAGACCTACACCTTCAGCGAGGCCGAGGTCGCGGACGAGACCCCCGGCGGCTGGTACGTCCGCCAGCTCTCCGGCTCGGCCAACATCGAGGGCGGCCCGTTCTTCCACGTCGCCAGCGGCAACCTCGGCTTCCAGGTCGAGCACCACCTCTTCCCCGACCTGCCCAGCACCCGCTACGCCGAGCTGGCGCCGCAGGTCAAGGACATCTGCCAGCGCTATGGGCTGCCGTACAACAGCGGCCCCTTCATGCAGCAGCTGGGGATGGTGCAGCGGACGATCCTGCGGCTGGCGTTCCCCGGCGGCCAGGCGCGGCCCAAGCCCGGCCCGTACCGCGCCCAGCAGGGCGCCTCTCTGTGAGATAGATCACAGGAACAACTATTGCTGTCGAGAAATGGTTGCGTATGTGCAACTATTGTCAACATGCAAGCGAGCGATGTGAAGGCAGTTGTCGAGCAGGCGGCGTCCGAGCCCGGCGTCGAGGCCCAGGACACCGCCGCCCGGCTGACGGCACTTCTGCGCCACCTTTTCCTCTATGACCGTGGCAACCAGCTGCGGGTAATCGAGGAGTCCGGCCTCTCGATGACGCAGTGCAAGGCCTTGCTGGAGCTCGGGGGGCTGGGACAGTCGGCCGAGGCCTGGCAGGTCGGCGACCTGGCGGAGGTCTTCGGCGTCTCGGTGCCGTCGATGAGCAGGGCGGTCGACGCCCTGGTCAAGAAGGGCCTGGTGACCCGGGTCGAGGACCCCGACGACCGGCGCGTGCGCCAGGTCAGGATCACCGCGCCCGGCAAGGACCTGGTCGAGACCCTGGTCGCCGTGCGCCAGAACGGCATGCAGGCCTTCGCCTCGACGCTCAGCGCCGCCCAGCGCCGCAAGCTCGACGCCGCCGTCGACGCGCTGATGGACCGCGAGGACATCGCCCAGACCTATGAGCTCCTGAAGGGAAGTGAGTCCGCTTGACCACTCGTTACAGCCACCTGATCACCGACCAGAACCGCAAGTGGTGGACGCTCGGAGCGATGTGCTTCGCGCTGTTCATGATCATGCTCGACAACACGGTCGTGAACGTCGCGCTGCCTTCGATCCAGCAGGACCTCGGCGCCTCGATCTCCGGCCTGGAGTGGACGGTCAGCGGCTACACGCTCTCCTTCGCTGTGCTGCTCGCGACCGGCGGGCGGCTCGGGGACATCTTCGGCCGCCGCCGCATCTTCCTCATCGGCGTCGTCATCTTCGCCCTCTCCTCGGCCACCGCCGGCCTCGCTCCCGACGCGACCTCGCTGGTCGTCAGCCGGGTGGTCCAGGGGATCGGCGCGGCGCTGATGATGCCGGGCACGCTCTCGATCATCACCGACGCCTTCCCCGCTCACGAGCGCGGCAAGGCGATGGGGACCTGGGCCGGGGTCTCGGCCCTGGCGCTGGCGATCGGCCCGGTCCTCGGGGGCTTCCTGACCGAGCACGTCAGCTGGCGGGCGATCTTCTACATCAACATCCCGGTCGCGATCGGCGCCGTCCTGGCGACCCTCTTCGCCGTCCGCGAGTCGCGCGACAACTCGGTCGGCCGCGACGTCGACTACGCCGGCGTCGCCGTCCTCACCGCCGGCCTGACCGCGCTGGTCCTGGCCCTGGTCGAGGGCAACAGCTGGGGCTGGGGATCGACTCAGATCATCGCCCTGATCGCCGTCGCCCTGGTCTCGCTGCCGCTCTTCGTCGCGGTCGAGAACCGGGTCAAGGCGCCGATCGTCCAGTTCGACCTGCTCTCCGATCGCAACTTCCTCGGCGCGATCGTGGTCGCGATGGTGATCTCCTTCGCGATGCTCGGCGTCTTCTTCTTCCTCGCCCTATATATGCAGGACATCCTTGGCTACACGCCGCTGGAAGCGGGGATCAGGTTCCTGCCCTCGACCCTGATGATCGTCGCGATCGCGCCCATCGCCGGCCGGCTCTCGGACCGTTACGGCCCGCGCTGGCTGATCGGCGGCGGCCTGCTGATCGTCTCGGCTTCGCTGTTCAGCTTCAGCTCGATCGCGGTCGACTCCACCTACCTCGACCTGCTGCCCGGGTTCATGCTGCTCGGCATCGGCATCGCGATGACGATGTCGCCGATGACCAGCGCCGCGATGAACGCGGTCCCGGTGCAGAAAGCCGGGATCGCCTCCGGCGTGCTCTCGATGTTCCGGATGGTCGGCGGCAGCCTCGGCGTCGCCGTCACCGGCGCGATCTTCCAAGGTTTGGTCAGCTCGCATCTCGACTCCCTGCTCAGCGGTTCGGGGATCTCCGCCGCCGATCGGTCGGAAATCTCCGAACAGCTGGGCAGTGGCTCGGTCTCGGGGGCGCTGAACGGGCTCGCCCCGGCCCAGGCCAAGGAAGCCGCGACGGCGGGCGCTGACTCCTTTGTCTACGCCCTCGGGCACGCGATGACCGTCTCCGCTCTGGTCGCCCTGGTCGGGGCCGTGATCGGCGTCGCCGCGATCCGGGCCAAGAGCAAGCAGACCAGTACGCCGGAGGAGCGCGAGGCGGCGGTCAATCCCGGCGGCTCGGCGGTGACCGCGATCGAGGAGAGCGAAGCGGCGGAGCCGGTCGCGGCGCGGTAGGCCGCGGGTCTTCGAGGGGCGCTTCTGTCCTTTGTCGCCCACAGGGTTACAAAGGACAGAAGCACTCGGAGATCGAGCGAACTGAAAAGCTCCCGCCGTGTTGATCCTGCTGCCGCCATCCGAAGGCAAGACCGCGCCCGCATCCGGCGACCCGATTGATCTTGATTCGCTTGCATACGCCGATCAGTTAGGTGAGCGGCGGGAGAAGTTGCTTGATGCGCTGGAGCGGCTGGGGACGCTTTCGCGTCGGCGGGCGGTCACGATGCTCGGGGTCTCTAAGGGGCAGGCCGGTGAGGTCGATGTCAACGCGCGATTGCGGTTGGCGCCCGCAGCGCCCGCAGCGCAGGTCTACACCGGCGTCCTCTACGAGCGCCTTGGCCTGCCGGGACTGCCGGTCGCGGCGCGGCGACGGGTGCTGATTGCCAGCGCGTTGTGGGGCGTGGTCCGGCCCGATGACCGGATCCCGTACTACCGCTTTTCGGCCAATGCACGGCTGACCAGGATCGGCCCGCCGGCTAGCTTTTGGCGCCCGGCGCTGGCCGCGGCGCTGCCCGACGAGCCGGGCGGCCTGGTCGTCGACATGCGCTCCGGCGGCTACGCGGCGGCTTGGAAGCCGAAGCAGGCGACGCTGTTGCCGGTGCGGGCCTTCAGCGAGGTCGGCGGCAAGCGCAAGGTCGTCTCCCATATGGCGAAGGCGGTCCGTGGCGACGTCGCCCGGGCGCTGCTCGGCGCGAAGAAAGCGCCCGCCGACCCCGAGGCAGCCGCCGCGGTGGCTCGGGCCGCGGGCTTTGCGGTCGAGCTCAACGCCGGCAACCTCGACGTCATCGTCCCGGGCTGAGCGCCGGCCAGGTCTCGGGCGTGCCGAGGTCGAGCCGGGGGAGGGTCTGGACCGCGAACTTGCCGAGCGCGGCGATCGTCTCGCGGTTGGAGCGCTCGATCTCGGTCGGCTGATTCGGCCAGGGGGTGAGGACGACGGAGGCGACCTCGAGGCCGGCGGCGCGGGCCGCCTCCAGCGTCAGCAGGGTGTGGTTGATCGTGCCGAGGCCGGGGGAGGCGACGACGACGAGCGGGTAGCCAAGGTCAGCGGCGAGGTCCCGGACCAGGTAGCCGGGAGCGAGCGGGACGAGCAGGCCACCGACTCCCTCGCAGACGATCGCGTCGACGCCCTCGGCCGCGGCCGCGGCGGCCACGCGCAGCCGCTCGGGCTCGATCTCATCTCCGGCAAGTGCGGCCGCCAGGTGGGGGGAAGCGGGAGGCCCGAACCGGTAGGGGGCGATCTCCTCGTCGCTCTGAGCTGACCCGGCGGCGCGGCGCAGGAGTTGGTGGTCGGGCTCGACTCCCTCTTCGTCGAGGCCGGTGACGCAGGGCTTGAAGACGGCGACGCGCCGGCCGTCGCCGGCGAGAGTGCGGGCGATCGCGGCGGCGACGACGGTCTTGCCGACCTCGGTCCCGGTGCCGGTTACGAAGATGCCGCGGGCGCCCACGCGCGACCCGTCAGGCGTGGACTGGGAGGAGGCTGAGCTCGCGGGCCGCGGCGCCGACTGACTTCGCGGCTTGCTCGAGCTCGGCCGTCGTGTGGGTCGACATCACCGTGAAGCGCAGCCGCGAGGATCCCTCCGGGACGGTCGGCGGCCGGATCCCTTGGGCGAAGACGCCGCGCTGCAGGGCCAGCTCGCAGAGCGCCATCGTCGGCCCCGCCTCGCCGATCTCCACCGGCACGATCTGGGTCGAGGAGGCGCCCGCCGGCAGGCCCTCGCGGCGCAGTGCCGAGCGCAGGGTGGCGGCGTTGGCCTGCAGCCGGTCGACCCGCCGCGGCTCGGCTTCGAGCAGCGCCAGCGCCGCCGCGGCGGCGCCGACTGCGGGCGGCGGCGGCGCGGTCGAGAAGATGAACGGCCGCGAGTTGTTGACGAGGAAGTCGACGGTCTCGGCGTCGGCGCAGACGTAGGCACCGTAGGAGCCGAGCGCCTTGCCGAGGGTGCCGACGACGACCTCGACCTCGCCGCTGAGCCCAGCGGCGGCGACCGAGCCGCGCCCACCCGGGCCGATCGCCCCGGTGGCGTGGGCCTCGTCGACCATCAGCCGGCAGCCGTGGCTCCGAGAGAGCTCGAACAGGCCCTGCAGGGGAGCGACGTCGCCGTCCATCGAGAAGATCCCGTCGCTGACGATCAGCGCCGCGCGCTCGCCGGCCTCGCGCAGGCCCCAGGCGAGGTGGTCGAGATCGCCGTGGCGGTAGACGAAGGTCTCGGCTCGCGAGAGGCGGCAGCCGTCGATGATGCTCGCGTGGTTGAGCTCGTCTGAGAAGACGACCTCGCCCGCGCCCGCCAGGGCCGCGATCACGCCGGTGTTGGCGAGGTAGCCGGAGCCGAAGAGCAGCGCCGCCTCGTAGCCCTTGAAGCCCGCCAACTGGGACTCGAGCTGGCGGTGGGGGGTCATGTTGCCCGAGATCAGCCGCGAGGCGCCGGCGCCGGCACCCCAGCGCATCGCCGCCTCGGCGGCGGCCTCGCGCACCCGCGGGTCGTCGGCCAGGCCGAGGTAGTTGTTGGAGCAGAGCAGCAGGACCTCGTCGCCGCCAAGCATCACCTTCGGCCCCTGGGGACCGTCGATCAGGCGCAGCCGGCGGTACAGACCCCTGTCGCGAAGCTCCTCCAGCCGCGCCGCGACGTCGGTCACGCCGCGGTCGGGTAGGACGGTGCCCGCTTGCCCTTCTTGACGACCCGCAGTTGGGTCGAGGGGTCCCACATCGGCGCCTCGTCCTGGTGGTCGATCAGCTCGTCGATCGGGGTCGCGGGCGCCTCGCCCTCGAGCCAGCCGGAGCGGTTGTCCGGGCGCGGGTTGGCGCCGTTGTCGGGCTGGCGGGCGACGTTCAGGCCGAGCTCCTCGAACATCGCCCGGTCCTCGGCCGGCTCGGCGCCGAGCGTGGTCAGGAAGTTGCCCATCATCACCCCGTTGAGGCCGGCCTTTACCGCCAGCTTGTGCATCGAGCCGAGATTCTCGACCCGGCCGCCGCAGAGACGGAAGAGGGCGCCCGGGATCACCAGGCGGAAGATCGCGATCCACTTGACGACGTCCCACGGGTCCATCACCTCGCGGTCGCCGAACTTGGTGCCCTCCTTGGGGATCAGGAGGTTGATCGGCACCGAGGTCGGGTTGATCTCGGTCAGCTCGAAGGCCATCTCGACCCGCTGCTCGGCGCTCTCGCCGAGGTTGAGGATGCCGCCGACGCAGGTCTCCAGGCCCGCCTCCTTGACCGCTTGGATGGTTCGCAGCCTGCCCTCGTAACGGACCGTGCTGGAGACCTCCGGGTAATAGGACTTGGCCGACTCGACGTTGTGATGGACGCGCTGAATGCCGGCGTCTTTGAGCGATTTGGCCCGCTCGACGGACATGTGGCCGACCGAGGCGCAGCGCTTCAGGTTCGTCTTCTCGGCGACCAGTTCGGCCCCTTCGAGGATCTTCTGGAAGTCTTTTTTCGAGAGCCCCTGGCCCTGGGTGACCATGCAGAAGCGGTGGGCGCCGGCGGCCTCGGCGGCTTTCGCGTGTTCGAGGATCTGCTCCGGCTCCATCATCGCGTGCATCACCGTGTCGGCGTCGGCGTAGCGCGACTGGGCGCAGAAGCCGCAGTCCTCGGCGCAGCCGCCGGACTTGGCGTTGACCAGCGAGCACATGTCGGTCGAGTCGCCGAAGTTCTCGCGGCGGACTTCCCAGGCACGTTCGACCAGGGCTTCGATCTCCTCGTGACCGCTCAGGGCGCCGTAGTCGAGAGCTTCTTTGGGGGTGATCAGAGAGGGCATGCGATTTCTCCCGGGGAGTCTATTGACGGCAAGGCTAGGCGCCCACCCGGACAGGGGGGCACCTTGTGGCGGCCCCAAGGCGCCGGGCTTAGCATCGGGGCTATGGACCGGGCGAGAGTGAGGCGGAGGCGGTGGCTGGCGCTGGGAATCCTGGCCGGCCTCGCCCTCGGCGCCTTTGCCCTCGGCGCCGCGCTCGGCGACAGTCGCGCTCCGAAGGCGAAGGTCGAGGTGGCCGCGACCCTGGCGCCGCGCCAGCTTGCCGGTGAGCGGATCGTCGCCGGGCTGCGCGGCACCGGGGTCTCGCCGCGGCTGCGGCAGGCGATCCGCAAGGGCGAACTTGCTGGCGTCGTCCTCTTCGCCGCCAACTTCCCGAGCCGGGCCGAGGGGCGCAAGCTGATCGCCCGCCTGCAGGCGATCAGGCGGCCCCGGGCGCTGCGCGACCCTTTGCTGATCATGGTCGACCAGGAGGGCGGTCAGGTGAAGCGGGTCAGCGGCGCTCCCAGCGCCTCGGCCCAGCAGATGGGCGCCCGCGGCGCCGCCTTCAGCCGCGAACAGGGGCGGCTGACGGCGCGCAATCTGCGCGACCTCGGGGTCAACGTCGACCTCGCCCCGGTCCTCGACGTCGCCCGGCCCGACGGGGTGATCGCCGCGACCGAACGCGGCTTCGGCTCCAGCGCGCAGCGGGTGGCGGCGACGGCCGTCCCGTTTGCCGAAGCCCTGCAGCGGGGCGGGGTCGCCGCTGCCGGGAAGCATTTCCCCGGCTTCGGCTCGGCCCCCGAAAACACCGACTTCGCGGTCCAGCGGATCGCCATCTCGAAGGCCAAGCTGCGGGCCGTGGACGAGGTGCCCTACCGCGCCTACATCGCCGCCGGCGGCAAGCTGGTGATGCTGAGCACGGCGATCTACCCGGCGCTCTCGCCGCTCCCCGCCGCTTTCGCCCCGGAGGTCGCGACCAGCGAGCTGCGCGAACGCCTCGGCTTCGAGGGGGTCTCGATCACCGACGCCCTGGAAACCGTCGCCGTCGAGGCCTTCGGCGGCCCGACCAAGGCCGGCCTCGCCGCGGTCCGCGCCGGCACCGACCTGTTGCTGTATCCCGACCTCTCCAGGGCCCAGGCCGCCGGCCGGGCGCTGACCGCCAAGCTCCGCGCCGGCAAGCTCAACCGCGAAGAGTTCGAAGAATCGGCCCAGCGCGTACTCGACCTGCGGGCCTCGCTGCGCGGATGAGCGGTTTGTAGCCCTGGGCGCTACAAACCGCTCATCCGCGAGAGGCGCCTTCTGGCCGACTACCGGCCGGGGCTGTCGCCGCGGATCGCCAGCGGGTCGAAGACGCGGACGCCGTCGCGGCCGCCGTCCTTGGCCGCGTACATCGCCGAGTCGGCCTCGGAGATGACCGAGGCGATGCTGGTGCGGGCGTGGTCGCCGAACATCGCGACGCCGACGCTGGCGGTGATCGGGTCACCGCCGTCCGGCCGCGGGTGCTCGCGGATCGCGGTAGCGATCCCTTCGGCCGCCAGCTGCGCCTCGCCGGCGGTGCAGCGGGGGAGGACGACGGCGAACTCGTCGCCGCCGAGCCGGGCCAGGGTGTCGCTGGCGCGGCTGCGCCGGCGCAGGACGTCGGCCACTTCAGCGATCAGCTGGTCGCCGGCGGGGTGACCGTGGGTGTCGTTGACCTGCTTGAAGTAATCGAGGTCGAGCATCAGGACGGCGCCGGTGGTGCGCTCGCGCCGCGCCCGCGCCATCGCGATCTCCAGGTCTTCGTTGAAGCGGCGGCGGTTCTTCAGGCCGGTCAGCGGGTCCTGGCTTGCCTCGCGCTGCAGCTCCTCCATGCGCTCCTTGCGGCTCCAGACGAGGATCAGGGCGCCGAGCAGGGCAGCGACCGAGATGCCGACCCCGGCCAGCACCAGCGGCAGGCTGATGTCGGGGCGCTTCGGGTCGCGGACGACCAGCGTCCAGGTGCGGTCGGCGATCTGCAGCGGTGCGCTGGCAGAGCCCTCGAGTTCGCCCCTGGGCCCGACAACGGATCGCCGGTCGACCCGCAGCTGGACCGCATCGGCGTCGGAGACCGCGCCGATCGCCGCGGCGGCGAGGTCGGCGACCTTGAAGCTGCCGCCGGAGAAGCCGACCAGGGCGGCACGTCGCTCGGCGACGGTGTCGATCGGGGCGCCGTCGCGGTAGACGGGGCGGAAGACGTTGACCCCGCTGCCTCCGACCAGCAGCGGCACGACCCCGGTGGCCGCCGGCCGGCCGGTGTCGCGGGCACGGCGCAGATATGGGTACCGCAGCGGATCGCCGGCCAGGTTGAAGCCGAGGCCCCGATCCGTCGGCAGATCGGCGACGGCGTAGGTGAGCGGGAAGTAGACCGGGGCGTCGGCGGCTCTGACCAGGCGCCCGGCCGGCCCGCCGCGTTCGACGATGTCGAAGCCGTGGCTGCGTTCGAAGCGCGATCTGTCCGCGGCCGGGACCCGCTGGATGAAGGCGGCCGTGTTCAGTGCACCCTCGTCGAGAAGCGAGCGGGCGATGACGTCGAACTCGTGCTTGCTGACGCTCTTGTCTACCTGGAAGAACGCCGCGGCGTTGGAGAGCTCGCCGACCGAGAGTCCCGCCACCGCCTCGGCCTGGTGGGCGGCGCGGTTCGCCTCGTCCTGCTGCATCGTGTGGAAATCGGCGCTGTCATTGGCGTGGACCGCAAGCGCCACGGCCACCGAGCCGATGGCGATGACAGCCACCGCGGCGAGGCCGATCCAGAAGCGAAATCGCATATAGGGCTTGTCGGCCGATCCGCGCCGTCGATTGAACCTGGGACGAGGAATGCCCACGTTCAGGCGTCGGGTGCAGCGGCCAGCGACTCCCAGAGATAGAGCGAGGCGAGGCTGCGGTGCGGTCGCCAGGGCTCGCCGATCTCCTCGACCCGGGTCGGCGTCGGCATCTCCTCCAGGCCGTACTCGATCTGGATCGCTTTGCGGATGCCGAGATCGCCGCCGGAGAGGACGTCGGGCCGTTTGAGGTGGAAGAGCAGGAACATTTCCGCCGTCCACAGCCCGAGGCCGCGGACGGCGACGATCTCGGCGATCGCCTCCTCGTCGCTGAGCTCGTTGAGGCGCTCCAGCTCCAGTTCGCCGCTGATCACGTGCCGGGCCAGGTCCTGCAGGTATTCGGCCTTGCGGCCGGAGAGGCCGGCGCCGCGCAGCTCGGTCTCGCTGACCCCGAGCAGCTGCTCGGGGGAGGGGGTCTGGCCGCCGAAGATGTCGATCACCCGCAGGTAGATCGTCCGCGCCGCTTTGGTCGAGAGCTGCTGGCCGACGATTGCCCGCAACAGCGCTCCGTAGGCGTCAGGCGGGCGCTCTTCACTGCGTCGCTCCAGTCGCTTCTCGAGGTCGATCTTGCCCACCCGCTCGATCAGCGCCGCCATCGTCGGGTCCGAGGCCGCCAGCGCTTTGCGCTCCTTCGCGCTCACCGGCCTGTCCACTGCGGCCGGCGCTTCTCGCCGAAGGCGCGGATCCCCTCGCGCAGGTCCTCCGAGGAGAAGCACGACTCGCGCAGCGCGATCAGCCCCGCCTCCTGCTGCTCGCTGAGGACGGGGGCGGAGTTGAGCAGGTCGATCGCGCTCTTGTTGCCGCGCATCGAGAGCGGCGCGTTGGCGGCGATCGCCGCCGCCAGCTGGACGGACTCGTGCTCGAGGCGGTCGTCGTCGACGACTTCGTTGACGAGGCCGATCTCCCCGGCTCGGCTCGCTTCGAGGTTGCGGCCGGTGAAGAAGAGCTCCTTGGTCCGCACCAGCCCGATCGTGTCGAGGAACTTGCGCAGCCCGGTGTGGCCGTAGATCAGGCCCAGTTTCGCCGGCGGCATGCCGAGCTTGGCGCCGGCGGCGCAGATCCGCAGGTCGCAGGTGATCGCCAACTCCAGGCCGCCGCCGAGGCAGTGGCCGTTGATCGCGGCCACGGTCGGCCATGGGTGCTTGGAGATCGCCTCCATCGCGACGTCGAAGGGGTTGGCGACGAGCGCCTCGGCGTCACGCTCGAAGGTCGCGTCCGGGATCGTGGCGATGTCGTAGCCGGCCGAGAAGACCGGTGGCGCGCCGGTGATCAGAACGCAGCGGGTCTCGATGCCTTGGTCGAGCTGGGGGAGAACTTCGGCGATCGCATCGAGGATCTCGTGGTCGAGCGCGTTGCGGCGCTCGGGGTTGCAGATTCGCAGCCGCGCAACCGCCTCGGCGGGCCGGTCGAGGTGCAGCTTGCCGCCCGCGAGTCGTTCCTCCACGCCCGTTACCCCAGCACTACGAGGACGTCGCCTTCACTGACGGCTTGGCCCTCCTCGCAGCGAATCTCCTTCACGGTGCCGTCGTCTTCGGCCTCGACCGGGATCTCCATCTTCATCGACTCGAGGATGACGACGGTGTCGCCGTCAGAGATCTTGTCGCCGACGGCGACCTCGATTTTCCACACGTTTCCGGTGATGTGAGCCTCGATGTCTGGCATGGCCGGGGACAATACCCGCCGTGAAGGACTCGCTCGCAGTCATAGTCGCCGCCCGCAACGAGGCGGACCGGATCGCCGCGACGGTCGCGGCGTTGCGCCTGTCCTTCCCTGCCGCGGCGATCTGGGTCGCCGACGACGCCTCCGAAGATGGGACCGCCGAGCGGGCGATGGCGGCGGGCGCGCAGGTGGTCAGCCGCGGCAAGCCGCACGGCAAGGGCGCCAACGTCACCGCCGCCGCCGAGGCGGCGCTCAGCGCCGCGCCACTGCCGGCGCTGGTCCTGCTTTGCGACGGCGACCTCGGCGACTCGGCGGCGCGGCTGACGCCACTGGTCGAGGCGGTCGAGCGGGGCGAGTGCGACCTCGCCGTCGCCGCTTTCTCGCGCCGGGTCGGCGGCGGCTTCGGCCTCGCCCTCGGCTTCGCCCACTGGGCGATCCGGCGGCGCTGTGGCTTCGACGCCCGGGCGTCGATCTCCGGCCAGCGGGCGCTGCGGGTCGAGGCCCTGCGGGCGACCCTGCCGTTCGCCCCCGGATTCGGGATGGAGATCGGGATGACGGTCGACGCGATCCGCGCCGGTTACCGGGTCGGCGAGTACGAGATTGACCTTCAACACCGCGCGACCGGTCGCACCGTGTCAGGCTTCCGCCACAGGGCCGCGCAGCTGTGGGACTTCGTCCGCGTCTACGCCGCACGCCGCCACCCGAACTGATCGGTAAATCGTGTACTCCCCTTGACAGGGGCGCTCGCGTACCCCTAGTCTCCCGCGCCGAAAATGGCGGGCGGGAACCCTCAACAACGGCCAGGCGCCGATCATGACGCGGCAGGCTCTCAGCGTGAGCGGCTGGTCTCCGCCTTCGCCAAGGCGGCCGCCGAGCACGGTTACGCCGGGCTGGAGCTGGAGCAGGTCCTGCGCTACGCCGGGGTCAGTCGCGAGATCCTCGACGCCCACTTCGAGAGCAAGGAGCAGGGCCTGATCGCGGCCCAGGACGCTTTCCTCGACCGTCTCTGGCTCGACGTCGTCGGGGCCTGCAACGGGCCCGGAGAGTGGCCGCTGAAGGTCAGGGCCGCGCTCGCCGCGATCCTCTCCTCGCTGGTCGAAGCGAGCAGCCTGGCGCGGGTCTTCACGGTTGAAGCGGCGGCCGCCAGCCTCGCCGCCGCCGAGCGCCAGTACGCCGCGCTCGATCAGTTCGCCACCCTGCTGCGCGACGGTCGCCGCCACTACCCCGCCGCCGGCTCGCTGCCGTACGCGACCGAGCGGGCCCTGGTCGGCGGGGTCGCCTCGATCGTCTCCGGGCACCTGCTGATGGAAGACCCGCAGGCGATCCCGCCGATGGAGGCGCAGCTGGTCGAGCTCGTCCTGATCCCATTCGTGGGAGAGGGCGAAGCGCGGCGGGTCGCGGCGGGCTGACCTCGGGCCCGATCAGGCCGGGTCGAACGGGGCGAGCACGATGCGAACGATTTCCGGCGCCAGCTGCGGCAGTTGGTCGCGGCGGCCGTGGACGATCTCGTGCTGGATCACCGCCCAGATCCCGCTGGGGACCGCCTCGAGCACCGATTGCGACAGCGGCTCCCCGAGTTGCGGCGGCGCCGAGCCCGGTTTGAGGAACTCGCTGAAGCCGTCGAGCATCGCGTCGGCGCGGTCGAGCGCAACCGGCCCGGCGGTCGGCAGCTCGAAGAAGGCCAGCTGGGCGAACAGCGCGCTGGCGGCGATGTAGTCGAGCAGCGCCCGCAGGCCGGCGCCGATCGCCTCGGGGCGCTCCCCCTCGGCCGCGAAGGCGACGGCGGTACGCCGCAGGGCCTCGGAAGCGATCTCCTCAAAGGCTGCCAGGAAGGCGTCGCGCTTGCTGGCGAAGTGTTCGTAGAAGGTCTGGTTGGAGACCCCGGCGGCGCCGGAGATCGCCGGGATGCTGAGCGCCGTGTAGCCCTGCTCGACGACGACCTTGGCGGCGGCGCGGACGATTCGCTCGCGCTGGCTCAGCCGCGAGCGGCTGAGCGGGCTGTCGGGAGCCTCGCCCCAGCCGGGGATCGAGCTGTCCTCGCCGGCGGCGGGGGGTATCTCTGCCGGCCCGCGTTCCGCCGCGGCCACCGCACGCAGCGTTGCCTCGCTGTCGGGCTCCTGGTAGCGCAGGGCCCAGTCGACGAGATCCTCGACCACGGTCGGCAACTCTTCGCCCTTGCCGGATCGCAGTCGCCGGTAGGAGACGCCGCGGATCCCGGCGACGATCCCGCGCACGATGGTGGGGGAGACCGGGTGGGTTGAGGGCGAGTGGTCGAAGCTCTGCTGGATCAGCGCTTCGAAGCCCTCCGAAGCGCGTTCGCGGTGGGCGACGCCGGCGGCGCCCAGGGTCAGCGACTCGACCGCGGTCAGCGAAGCCGCGCCGGGCTCTTCGACGGCCAGGTTCATGAAGGCGGTGAGACCGGCGGTCAGCCGTTCGCGGTCGTCGCCGCCCGATCGGTAGGCCTCGCCGACGCGGACGCTGAGCTGGGCGACGATCTCGTCGAAGGTCGAGAGGAAGCAGTCCTGCTTGCTCTCGAAGTGCTCGTAGAAGGTGCTCTTGGAAACACCGGCGAGAGTGACCAGCTCGCGCAGCGTCGTCCCCGCGTAACCGTGCCGGGCGACCGCCTCGACCAGCGCGCCCTGCAACCGGGCCTTCTGGTGGCGGGCGACGTGGTCGGGCGTCATCCGTCCCGGGCCGCCCGTCAGACGGGGGAAAATCGGCTCAGTCGGCTGCGTTGCGCGGTCCTTCGACGCCATCCCGACGATCACGATAGTCAGAGCCAGCTCAGCAAGCATGTACTGAGCTTGACAAATCTCAGTACGATCCGTGACAAGTCTTGTACTGACTTTTACAGTTTCTCCTGTACCGCGCTTGACAGAAACACCTGAGTCTGCATAAAGTGCACTCGTGCCCGCCGGGAAAGCGGGCTGGGAAAGACAAAGACCGAGTCAGGGACCCGGGTCCCCCAGGGAAGAAGTTTGGGGGGATCGGGAAGTGGATCGGTCAGAGCAAGGAGAGACAGATAGTGAGACGCCTCGCGATGGGTTCGTCCGCGCAGAGCTTCGACGGTTCCGGCAGCGCCGGCAGCCGTCCCTTCGGACGTTCCCTCGCCACGCGTGGCCTCTCCGGCGACGGCAAAGGGAGTGGTGCGCCATCAGGTCGGCGCGTGGCCGCCTCCCTTGCCCTCTTCGTCGTCCTGCTCCTCGCCCTGGCGGTCGCCCCGGCGGCGCAGGCGGCGACCAAACAGGTGATCAACGCCTTTGGCACGACCTCCGTCACCCCGGCACTCGGCGGAGCCTTCGCCAGCGCCTCCAGCGGCATCGGCGGTAGCGCCGTCAACAACCAGACCGGCGACATCTACGTCGCCGACCGCGGCAACAACCGGATCCAGCAGTTCAGCGCTTCGGGGACTTTCATCCGCGCTTGGGGACAAGACGTTGTCCAGGCAGGCGGCACCGGCGACGTCTCGACCACCGCCTTTGAGATCTGCACTGTCGCCAGCCAGTGCAAGGCCGGCATCACCACCGTCCAGACCGGAGGCGCGTTGTCCGCTCCGCAGGGCGTTGCCGTCGACCAGGCAACCGGCAACGTTTACGTGACCAACCAGAACTTGAGGCGGATCGAGGAGTACAGCTCGAGCGGAACCTTCATCCGTGCCTTCGGCCAGGGCGTAGTTCTCTCGGGCCCCGACGACGCCAATGCCAAAAGCGCCAAACAGACGGTCACCATCGCCGGCGCCACCAGCGGCACCTTCACGCTCAGCTTCCGCGGCAAAACGACTGCCCCGATCGCCTGGAACGCCACTGCCGCCGAACTGAAGTCCGCCCTCGAAGCGATCTCGACGATTGGAGTCGGCTCGGTCACCGTCACCGGCGGCCCCGGCGATGTCGCCGCCCTTGCCATTACCTTCGCCGGCGGTCTCGCCAACACGCCGGTTCCGGCGATGACCGCCGACAACTCGGCGTTGTCCCCGCTCGGCGCGACGGCGACGATCGCCACCGAAGCCGGCCAGACCGGCTATGAGATCTGCAACGTCACCGATGTCTGCACGACCGGGACCGTGTCCGGCGCCGTCGGCGGCGGCGCTCTCTCCACGATGGGCTACCCCGCGGTGGTGCCGACCGGGGCCGCCAGCGGCGGCAACGTCCTGGTTCCCGACACCGGCAACCTGCGGATGCAGGAATTCTCCTCGACCGGCGCCTTCGTACGCGCTTTCGGCGCTGACGTCGTCAACGTCGGCACCGACAACGGCGGCGCCGCCAACGAGGTGCAGAAACTGACTGTGGCTGCGATCAGCGGCACCTTCACCCTGACTTTCGGAGCCGGTACCACCGCTGCTCTTCCGTATAACGCCTCAGCCTCCGAAGTCGAAGCCGCACTCAACGCGCTGGCAACCATCGGCGGCGCCGGTGGATTCGTGACCGTAACCGGCGGGCCCGGCAATGCGAGCGGTTCGAGTCCCTACGTGATCACCTTCGGTGGCTCCAAGGGCGGCGCTGACGTCGCCCAGATCAGTATCAACACGTCAGGACTGGGCGCTTCGCCAGGCGCTCAACTGAGTTGCGTCGGCGCCGGTCAGGAACCGCTCAAATCACTGACCTATAAGTGGCTGCGCAACGGTGTGGCCATCGGCGGCGCCACCGCGTCTACTTACACCACTGTCGCCGCCGACGAAGGTAAGGCGATCCAGTGTCAGGTCACCACGAGCGACGCAAATGAAGCCGGAGCGACCACGGTCAGCACCGTCTTCCAGGTTGTTTCCCCCTATCCGGGTACGACGCTGCCGGCGGCCACTGCCGCACCGGCCGCGACGATCAAATCCGGCACCCTGTCCGTTGGTGGATCGGGTGGCGCCGTCGTGGGCTGCTCGACCGGGACCTGGACCGGCAGTCCCACCTTCGGCTTCCAGTGGTACCTCAACGGGGTCGCCCTCTCGGGTAACGGCGCCGGTACCAACGAATACACGGTCCAGACCGTCGATCTTGCTAAACCCGGTGCCTTCCAGTGCGTGGTAGCCGGAACCAACGTCGGCGGTGTCACCAGCCGAGCCAGCGGCAACCTCTCCACGTCACCGGGCCCGAACCCCATCGTCTTCGCGACGGCCACGCTCACGCCGGCCGCCATCGCCTCTACCACTACGCCCGGCGTCTCCACGCTTGAGGTCTGCCTGCCTGCTAACGACACCTGCAAGAACGGCGTCGCCGGCAGCGGTGCCGGAATGTTCGGCTCGGGCGGTCCGACCCGCGTCGCCGTCGACAGCTCGGGGGCGATCTACACGATCGACCCCGGCAACCTCCGGGTGCAGAAGTTCACTCCCGCCGCCACTGCCGCATCCACCTTTGCGGGGGGCATATTGACCGGTACCTTCAGCAATAGCCGACCCACGGACGTAGCCGTCGATGTCAGTAATGACAATGTCTACGTGGCCAGGGGCCTCAGCAATGGCGAAGGAACGCCCCCGAGCTCCATTGGCGAGCTCCGGATATTCCAGTTCGATAGCTCTGCCAACCTGGTCGATACCCACGCCACCCTGGCTGAACTCCAAAAGAACAACACCGGCCTCGCGGTGTCGTCTTCCAACGCAGGGGCTGGGGCGGGCAGGATCTACCTGTCGACGACCACTTCGCCGTCCTCTCCCAAACAACAAGTCCTGGTGCTTGGCACGCTTGCTCCTCCGATTCCAGCGGTGACCTCGGTGACCGGCGTCGAAGCCCACGCCGCCACTTTTAACGGCACGGTCAACCCGAATGGGTTCGAGACCAAATACAGCTTCGAATACAGCTCTGACGGTGGCGCCAACTGGTCAGTTGTGGGTACGCCTGCGAGTGTTGGTGGTGGGACGAGCCCCGTCCCGGTCACCCAGACGGCCACTGGCCTGCTCTCGAACATCGAATACAAGGTGCGCCTGAACGCCAGCAAGTCGTTCAACCCGCCGACGTACAGCGCCTCACAGTCCTTTACCACTCTTGGCGCCGCTCCAGAAGTAAGCCTTCCTAAGACCGATCACATCGTCGCCGGAAGCAGCTCGGTGACTCTTCTCGGTGACGTTGACCCCAACTATGCATTGACCAAGTACTACTTCGAGTATGGCGAGACGGCTGCCTATGGTTCCACTGCGCCGAGCCCCGAGAAGACCGTGCCGGGTGGCGGCAGCAAGGTGCCGGTCCGGCAGGTCATAGAAGGCCTGATCCCAGGAACCACCTACCACCTCCGCCTCGTCGCTCACAACGCCAGCGGCGAAACGAAAAGCTCGGACGCGACCTTTACGATTCCCCTTGCAGGCCAAAGCACCCGAGGCTATGAGTTGGTGACGCCGGCTGACGGACTTGCCTATGACGTTGCTGGTCCCTTGCCTTCCTACCGTCTAGACGCCTGGCAGGTGCAGACGCCGTCGACTCCTAACGGAAACGCGGTCCTCAGCCAGGTACGGGTGAACGGCAGCTTCCCGCCGATGATTCTCGACGGTGACTCGGTCGATCCAATCGTCTCGGTTCGTACCGCAACGGGGTGGGACGCGCGCGCTCCGCTGGGCGAAAAGACTCTCAGCGAAGCCCCTGGCCTCGGTCTCTCCGACGATGGCAGCCGATCTCTTGTCTCCGTGTCGAATTTCCCTCCCGGTTATAACTCGCATGACAAGAAGCTGATCAGTCCCAAAGACTCGCTTACCGGCGAAATTCTTGACATGGCTCCGGATCAAGGAAAGTTCGGCTCCCTCTACGCCGTGCAGACCGCTGACGATCAGGCCACTTGGGTGTCGGGTAAGTACGACGAATCCGGGCAACTCACCACGCGTACTGTTCAAGGCCTGGGCGGGAATACCTATCTGGGTGGATCTCCGGATCTGTCGGCGATCTACTTCGCCACCTCGGCGGGTCTCTTGCCAGGTCTTGGGGATAACAATGGAAACTTTGTCTATCGCCACGACGCGGCGGGAACCGTCCTGGTCAGCCATACCTATTTGGGCGCGCCAGGAGCGGGAGTAGCTCAGCTCTATTCCCCTAACGCCGTGAGCGCCGCCGGAGATTCCATAACGTTTGGCATGACGGGCCCTGGGGTGGCCGCGGATACCAACGCTGCAGAAGACGTCTACCAGTTCCGCCACACCGGATCCGGAGAGGAAGCCATCTGGGCCTCTAACACGGCTTTCACCGGTCCCGCCCAAACCGCCCTTGCCCGGATCTTCCAAGGTGCCAGCGTCGATGGCAAAAAGATCTACTTCACCACCGCTGAGAAGATGGTCGGAGACGGCACCACTACCGGGGACCTCAACACGGTCAACGACATTTACGAGTACGACGAGGGGGCGCCACTCGGCTCAAGTTTGACCCGAGTGTCCGTGATGGACCCGAGCTGTAGCTCGTCGCCGGGAACGTGCAACGACAATCTCTCCAATACCGGTGCTACGAATACCAGCGCAGCGAAGTTCTCACTGCTCTCTGACGATGGCTCGCACGTGTTCTTCATCAGTGGCAACGTGCTCAACCCCGCCGACACCGACACGCAGCAGAGCCTCTACGTGCGCAACACGGTCGCCAACACGACCACCTATATAGCTCCGGCTGGCGCCGGAGCCAGCTCGGCGACCATCGGAACGGATTCTGGCTCTGGCACTGCGGGCAGCCTCGTGGTCTCATCCACGGTTCTTGCGCGTCGCCCAATTCGAGTCAGTGCGGATGGCACGGTGGCCGCCTTTCTGCTTGCCACCGATACCGCGCTGCCGGCTGGGCGAGGTGGCGTCGACAACGATGGGGCGCGCGATCTCTACGTTTGGACCGAAAGCGACGGCTTGCGTCGTGTTCCGCAGGGACCCGCGGTGGATGCGAACACGGCCACGGTGTCGTCACTCGGTTGTCTCGTCATGGGCGAAAACCTGACCGAATCGGCTGTGTCATGTCGCGGGATGAGCGCCGACGGCTCTCAGATCTACTTCCACACCACTGACCCGTTGGTCAGTGCCGACATCAACGGCGGTGTCGTGGGAAGCAACGGCTGCGAAACGCTGCGCCATCCTTCGGCTGGATGCGACGTCTATGCCTACAACTCAGCCACTCATACGGTCTCGCTGATTTCAGCGGGAGACGGCGCGCCTTCGGCCTACGCTGATAATGACGATTCCGGCAACAACGTCTTCTTCTATACCGGCGACTCGCTGGATCCGAGCCGCGACGAAGACGGCGGCCACTTCGACATCTACGACGCCCGCGTGGGCGGTGGTTTCCCGCCGGTGGTCAAAGACCCCGGCTGCGATCCCCTGGCCGAAGAGTGTCAGGGCGAAGCGTCCAAATCGGGCTCGCTGCCGACGCCTCAGAGCCGCAACGCGAGTGGCGCCGGCAACCCGCCGACGCCACCGCCCAACTGCGGCAAAGGCAAGGTACGAAAGCACGGCAAGTGCGTCAAGAAGCAAAAGAAGAAGCAGCACAAGAAGCAGAGCAAGAAGCACCAGAAGCGAGCCGGCAACAACAGCGGGGGTGGAAAGTGATTTCGGTACGCAGGCACTTGCGGGTGGCTTCGGTCGGGTTGTCTCTGATGGTGATCGGAGCGATTGCGGCGCCGGCGGCCAGCGCGGCGCCAGACATCGAATTCTTCAAAACGTCCGCGAGCACCTCCGTGGCCGGCGCTCACCCTGACCTCAGTGCGGATATTCAAACCAACGAGGATGCGGCTGGCATCGTTCCGCAGACGATCAGGGTCTCCCTGCCGCCTGGTGTGTTCGGCAATCCGAATGCGGTCCCGCAGTGCTCGCAAGCGGCTATCGGCAACGCTGTGGGCGCAGAAGTGGCCGGGGTGGGAAGCTCGATCCTCGCTGCCTGTCCGGCCACGACGCAGATCGGTGAAGCCCAGCTTACGACGACGTTTGGCGGTTCGATAGCCGGTGGCGTCGTCTATGACGCAGCCGTTATCAACGCGGAACCGGTCGGCGACGACGCCGGGCGGATCATTCTTGCCAACCCTGCGCTTCCCGCAATCTATGCCTCGATCAAAGCTCGCACCGACGGCGACTACGGCCTCGACAACGAGGACTTGGAGATCGACTCCATTCAGATCTTGCGGCGGGTGAAAATAACCGTATGGGGAGTGCCAGGCGCTCATTCGCGAGGTGGCATTTTCCGGATCAACGGCGAAGGGAACTTCAACAGCAACACCCCGATTCCGCCCGACGCGCCGGCACTGCGCAGGCCGTTCCTGTCGAACCCGACGGTCTGCGACGAACCGAAGGTGACGAAATTGGCATTCCTCTTCTACGGCGACCCCATCTTTCATACCGCCAAAACCACCGAACCGACCCCGACCCACTGCGAGAACGTCCCGTTCAGTCCCTCGCTGACGATGGAGCCCACCTCCCACAAGGTCGGTGACGCCACCGGCCTTGACGTCGACCTCAAAGTCCCCCAAAACGAAGACCCCGAAGGCATCGCCACCTCCCACATGCGAAACGTGGAAGTAAAACTGCCCGAGGGGCTGACGCTGAACCCCTCGGCGGCCGATGGACTGCAGGCCTGCAGCGCCGACCAGATCGGCTACCTGGGTTCGAACTTCCCGTATCCGAATCCGGTTCACTTTGACCTCAACAAACAGGAATGCCCCGACGGCTCCAAAGTCGGGACCGTCGAAGTCGACCTGCCGGCCCTGCCGGGCCCGCTGCACGGCTCCGTCTACCTGGCTGAGCAATACAAAAACCCGTTCGGCACCCTGACCGCGATCTACCTCTCGATGGAAGGCTTCGGCGTGCATGTGAAGATCGCCGGCAACGTCAAGGCCGACCCGATCACCGGGCGGCTGACGACGACCTTCACCGAAAACCCACAGGTCCCCTTCGAAGACTTCAAGCTCCACTTCAAGGGCGGTGACCGCGGTGTCCTGGCGGTGCCGGACACCTGCGGCAACCACGTCATCAACTCCACCTTCACCCCCTGGTCGGGCAACCCGCCCGTCTCTCCGTCGAACACGATGGCGGTGACCGAATCTCCCGACGGCGGCCCCTGCGCGACGACGCGGGCTACCCGTCCCTTTAAGCCGGTGCTCGACGCCGGCTCGGTCAATGCGACCGCAGGGGCCTTCAGCAACTTCACCGTCAAGGTGACGAAGTCGCTGGGCCAGCAGGAGCTGAAGCGCCTCGACTTCACGCTCCCCAAGGGTCTGCTCGGCAAGCTCGCCGGCGTCCCCTACTGCTCAGAGCTCGACATCTACAAGGCCGAACAGCGCACCTCCGGGGTAGCCGAGCAGGCCTCTCCGACCTGTCCGGCATCGACCCAGATCGGCATCGTCAGGACGACGGCGGGCGCCGGCGCGACGCCGCTGCACGTCGAAGGCAAGGCCTACCTCGCCGGCCCCTACAAGGGTGCCCCGGTCTCGATCGTCGTCGTCAACCCGGCGGTCGCCGGTCCCTTCGACCTCGGCAACGTGCTGGTCCGCACGCCGCTGAACATCGACCCGGTCACCACCCAGCTGCACGCGGTCAGCGACCCGATCCCCGACATCCTCGGCGGCATCCCGCTGCTGATCCGCTCGGTCGAAGTCGACATCAACCGGCCCAACTTCACCCTCAACCCGACCTCATGCGATCCGATGTCGATCACCGGCCACATGGCCGCCGCCGGCTCTGATCTCGTCTCGACGGCCGATGACGTCTTCGCCGACGTCTCCAACCCCTTCCAGGTAAGTGGCTGTAGCTCCCTGGGCTTCGCGCCCAAGCTCTACACCCACCTAATCGGCGGGACCAAGCGCGGCGATCACCCGAGCCTCAAAGCGGTCCTCATCGCCCGCGAAGGGGACGCCAACATCCGCTCGATCGCGGTCACCCTGCCGCACTCGGAGTTCCTCGACCAGGCCCACATCCGCACCGTCTGCACCCGGGTGCAGTTCGCGGCCAAGGCCTGCCCCCCCGGTGCGATCTACGGCTACGCCGAAGCGACGAGCCCGCTCGTGGACGGGACCCTGACCGGGCCGGTTTACCTGCGCTCCTCCGACAACCCGCTGCCGGACCTGGTGGTGGCGCTGAAGGGGACTGAAAAGCTGCCGATCGAAATCAACCTGGCAGGCCGCATCGACTCGGTCAACGGCGGCATCCGCAACACGTTCGAATTGGTCCCCGATGCGGCGGTCTCCAAATTCGTCCTGAAAATGCAGGGCGGCTCCAAGGGTCTCTTGGTCAACAGCCGCAACATCTGCAACAAGCCCGTCTACTCCTCGGTCCGGGTGATCGGCCAAAACAACAAGCGCGCCGATCAGTCCCCGAAGCTGACCAACACCTGTCACCGGGTCAAGAAGCACAAGAAGGGTGCCTGAAATGGCAGGCAGGCGAGCCCTCAAGCTCGCAATCGCCGGGGCGCTGGCAGCCATGCTGCTCAGCGCCCCCCTAGCCCTCGCCACCGAACCCACCCGAGACGAATACACCGCCCGCGTGGAGCCGATCTGCAAGACCAACACCGAAGCCAACAAACGGATCTTCAAAGGCGCCAGGGCCGAGGTCAAGGCCGGGGAACTGAAGAAGGCCGCCTCCCACTTCACCCGCGCCACCATCGCCTTCGCCAAGGCGATCAAACAGCTCACCGCCGTCAGCCCCCCGGCCGAAGACAAAGCCAAGATCGACAAATGGCTCGGCTACCTGGGAGACGAGAAGGACCTGCTGGGGAAAATCGGCACCGCCCTGAAGGCCGAACAGAAACTGAAGGCCCAGACCTACCTGGTGAAGCTCACCACCTCCTCCAACCTCGCCAACAACACCGTCTTGGCCTTCGGCTTTGACTACTGCCGGATCGAACCCTCGAGGTTCAGCTAGGTGCGGGGCGCTCGCGCCCTCCTGATCGCGCTCACCGCG
>OUNO010005139.1_pt1 | contig 57418 bp, 59 predicted proteins | sample 1779811 | NCBI WGS metagenome assembly OUNO01 (sample SAMEA3914804, study PRJEB12502) | metagenome | biome: forest; material: soil | place: Canada | collected 2010-06-25 | depth 0.3 m
CAAGGCAACTGTTTCTTCATCATTCATGGCCATACGACCGAATGTTTCGCGAATGTCTTTAGCGGCAAGCAGTGGATCGGGGTTTCCGTTTGGTCCTTGCGGATTCACATAAATGAGGCCCATCTGAACTGCAGCGAGTGGTTTTTCTAACTTGCGATCGCCTTTGTAGCGTTCGTCCGCGAGGAATTTATGCTCTGGTCCCCAGTAAACTAAATCAGCTTCCCAGTCATCCATGCGTCCACCGCCGTAACCGAAAGTTTTGAAACCCATCGACTCAAGTGCGACGTTTCCGGCTAACACCATTAAGTCTGCCCATGAAATTTTATTCCCGTACTTTTGTTTCACGGGCCAAAGCAAACGACGTGCTTTATCGAGGTTTGCGTTGTCAGGCCAGCTATTGAGTGGTTCAAACCGTTGCTGGCCACCGCCCGCTCCGCCGCGACCATCTAAAGTGCGGTAAGTGCCAGCACTGTGCCAGGCCATGCGAATAAAGAATGGGCCGTAATTACCGTAATCAGAAGGCCACCATTCTTGGGAAGTGGTGATGACTTTTTTAATATCTTTTTTAACCGCTTCGATATTGAGTTTCTTAAACTCTTTTGCATATTGATAATTTTTGTCCATTGGATTGGATTCAGAAGCGTGTTGACGAAGCGGTGCTAAGTCAAGACGCTCTGGCCACCAGAACTGGTTGGAAATCGGCTGTTTTTCACCGATATTTGGACGTCCTTTATTTTCGATGGTTGGATCAGTGACGACCTTTTCCTTCTCGCTGGTTTTAGTGGCGCATGAAACTTGCGCGAACACTAACGCCAAAAGTGCGCCTTTAAGTATTTTATTTTTTAACATAGCTTACCCCTTTTAATTTGATTGATAAATTAACTGTGCCGGGAGTCAGGTCGACTCGCCAATCGGTTTTAGCTATCTTAGGATAGGTTTAGACTATACATTTAAAAAGTTGGTAGATATGGAATTAACGGTATCCACTAAAGAGCCGCGCGACCGTCCACTTCGACTTTTACTTCGTCCAAAACTTTTATACCTGCGAACTCGGGTAATGGAATATTAAAATCGGATAGTTTTATAGTAAAACTAGCATGATGAACTAATCCATTTTCTTTCATTTGAATCTTCACCAAACCAAAAATATCTTTTTCCAAACCATGAAACTTCAATTTACCATTAAACGGTCCTTCATAATTTTTTCCAGTGAGCACGATCGGACTCAGAGTCATTGATCCATCTGAAAACTGATCTGATTGAAAAATTTTTGTATTTAAATGTCGATCGCGCATTTTAGATCCAGTAGTAAACTGGATCATAGGAATAGAAAAAGCACCTTGAAGCCCTTCGGAAGATTGAGACAAGGTACCCGTCAATTGATCATTAGTCCCGTGAACTTTAAAGAGTCCTGAGCGGATACTCGCATAAAAATCCACTTCTCCCTTCTCTTTAAAAACCTGCTCAACTTGAATTGATTCACTAAAAGCAATATTTGGCGCGAAAATGGTGCTCGCTAAAACTAAAGATAAAGAACTCAGAGGAAATATTACTGGCATTTCCCTTCTATTCACTTTTCTCATTATTAACTCACTAAAGTTGGATTCTGCACCTTTTCAATTTCAGCTAAATGAATCGGCGACGACGGAAGCTCAAGCGCAACTTGTGCCTGTTTTAAATCCGGCTTTTTTTCTGGAGCGCCTATTCCTGAAATCGAATCCTTGAAGTTCCGAATCGCTTGCCCCATAGTATGCCCCAATTCAGGCAGGCGCTTTGGACCGAAGAATAACAAAATGACGCCAATAATTGCGAAGTGCTCAAATGAAAGTCCAAACATAAATATACCTCTTTCAATGAAGAGACTCATAGTTTTGAAAAATTATTCCCATTTTAAAAAAATTTGGAATAAAGCCCACTCAATAGGAGTCCTATATAAAAAATTTTGAATCTAGTCCTTATCCTTTAGCTGTGGGTGCATTTCAGTGTGGATTGCTGGAATTGATTTAATATAAACGGCCATGGCAGTGCGATCCTCATCAGTGAGCTGCTTTGTTCCCCTCACGACTGACGACATGCCTGACGAATCCAACGGGCCCTGACACTTTTAACTAAAATGGCGGATCAAGGACTGGACAAAGTATCGGCTGACGCGCTTAAAAAATTGAACCAGCAGAAAATCGCCAAAGAGTCTGAACTGGAAATTTTGAAGTCCAAAGTTCACGAGCGTTTAGATGCTAAAGCAGATCGAAAAACGATTGAGATGAACGCGACAGAGTTCAAACGAATGCCCATCAAGGTTTTGCACCAACTTTTAGTCGTAGAAGATTAGAATTAGTTCAAAGTTTTCATGACGTTCCCCCGATGTTGGGAGAAGTTGAGAGTGATCGTTCCGTTGGTTCGCAAGATGTAAAAAATGGTTGGGGCGCAAGGATTCGAACCTTGGAATGGCGGAATCAAAATCCGCTAGCTTACCACTTGCCGACGCCCCAACAGCTGCCGTTGAAAACAGATAATTCTAGAAATAACACAGCCGTATGCCGAGCGCAAGCCGTGCCTGAACTTTGGTTATAAATGGGTTTTTGTGCCTGAAGGCTGCGCGTTATTCGTTACCAGCGCGTTCCTGGAACTCGTCATCGTCCGGGCTTCCAACGTGTCCGGCGCCTTTTTTGATTTCCACCAAATAGGCCTCCAAAATCGTCTTCTCTAATGTCATCCGGGTTGTTTTGTTCAACGGGTGGGCCACATCCTTGTAAGATCCGTCGGAACGTTTCTTACTCGGCATTGCCACAAATAGTCCGGTTGAACCATTGATGATTTTCAGGTCACGAACCACGAAGCAACCATCAATGACGATGGTTACGTATGCTTTCAGTTTTTCCTCGTTGATCGGGAAAATCTTTACTTCGGTGATTTCCATTCTCTCTCTCCTGGTTTCCCCTCAGAACTTGCAAGGAAAAAAGTTGACCATTCTTCACGATCAGAAAGTTGAAACGCGTTGCCTCAACCGACGTCACGCAAAGCTTCATCTTCAGTTTACGGAAATTTATTCAATAATGCAAATTTACTTCTTGACGACTATATTCACGCGCACCCCTTGTCAGACCCTACTGAATCTGTTCTCAATCGAAACCATAGACAAGTTTTTGACATTCTATACTCACCCTCCATCATGGAATACAATGGAAGCATGAGCCTGCGCACCTTCACTCTCAATAAAACCCTGTTTTGCCCTCTGTTTTTGCTGCTTTTATGCAACCCATCCATTGCACACAGTTGTGCTACGGATGTAAAAAACGCAAAGCATGCACATGAAACCGCGTGGTCTAAATACTGGAAATCGCAACAACACGCTTTTCACTCGAAAAAAACCGCACAAAAGAGAACACCTTCCTCATTCCCGACACAATGGTCGGCGTCTCTCCCATGGGGCGGAACCAATACGAACAATTGGAAGGCTGAAGCAGTTCTCGCAAATGCCGTAAATCAGGCGCTCGATTCAGCGTATTCCGAATCCGACGTTCAGGATGTCCAGGTTTCCGTTCCCATGAAAATGATTTACGGAAACACCCGTCCCTACGGCGATGGGCAGACCAATGCAACAATGATGTTCGGAGATGGCTGGACGGAAAAAACACCTCCGCTCTTTGCCGTGTGGTCGAGTTACAGCAATGGCTCGAGAAAACTCAGAGTCCAGTTTCACTCGATGCCGGGAATCAACCTCTCCCAATCCGGCACACTGATCTATTTTTCAAACAGAAAGAAATTCACCCGTTCACTGAGTCCGAAAAAAATCTCGGACCAGGACTACGAAATGATCTGGAATACGGACCAGAATTCGATCAAATGGGGTGATCTCTTTACTCATAACGTGGCCTACATTCAGGTTCCCGGACGCGGTGACTGGTTCCCCATCGATTTCAGACAAGTATCGGTTCCAGCGCAATCCCTTCTGCAGCAAGTACCCGAGTCCAAGCGTGCCTTCGGAATCGGGAATCTCCTTGATCCGGAGAAGATCAGCGTTCAAGGAAATCCATCATCCTCAACCATTCCCTTTGATCTCCTGAACCAGAAAAATATCGGAGCGGCAAACATCAATGCCACCCGCTACACTCCGGTCGTCGGCATTCACAACAATTTCTCCTATCAGAACGGATCCACCTCCGTCACTGCTGTTGGAAACGGAGACACAACCGTGATGCTTCCACCGTCCGCTCCATTCAAGATGGCTTACATCTGCTTTGATCCAAGAAACCCACAAGCGGAGGCTCAGTTCGGAGTGCCCAGCGGTGGAGGATGGCATGAAATCGGCGACGCAGCCGAGACCGTGTTCAACACTCTTGAAAACGCTGCCCCTATCTTTGGTCATGCAAGCGGGATCCCCGGTGGACTCCTGCCATCTGATCAAGTCCCGGGCTCCTATGCTTATGGTTTGACCGATGTTTCTGTCATTCAGAGACTGAAGCCGGGGCAAGCAATCGTCACCGGTGCAGGCTCCACTACATTCCAGGAAGGCTACAGTGACAGTCGCGGCAAGGGCCAAGCCGCCGGCCGCAACTATCACTGGTTCGTCTTTGATCAACCTCACGAAGTGTGCGCAATGGAATGGGTGCATCCCTGCGTACCGGGCCCCGGCAATAACCTGGGACTTCGCTGCAACTGATTACTTCGAATCGAGCGTGAAGCCTTCGGCTTTCGGATCGTAATCAATCTTCACGAGTCCATGCAGTTTTCCCTGCAAGAGTGCAATCGAGAGTTTGTCCTGAATGCGTTTCTGAAACACACGCTTCATCGGACGCGCGCCGAAATCCGCATCGTAACCTTCTTCAGTGAGCTGCTCGAGCGCCTTCGGCATGAGTTCAATTCTGATCTCACGTTCCTTCAATTGCTTGTTCAGCTTCTCGACATAGATCTCGACGATCTTCGAAAGTTCGGTCTTCTCGAGGTGGCTGAATACAACCACCTCATCAATTCGGTTCAGGAATTCAGGCTTCAAACTCTGCCGTAACATCTCTTGAATTTTCGCATCCCGAACCACTGGGTTTTTTTCACCCAGGATGATCTGGCTACCGATATTCGAAGTCATCACAATGATCGTATTCGTGAAGTTCACGGTTCTGCCCTGCCCGTCGGTCACCCGTCCATCATCCAGAACCTGGAGGAAGACGTTAAACACATCCGGATGGGCCTTTTCAATCTCATCAAGGAGGATCACCGAATACGGGCGTCTGCGAACCGCCTCAGTCAGCGCGCCGCCTTCTTCGTATCCTACGTAACCCGGAGGCGCACCGATCAAGCGGGCCACGGAGTGCTTCTCCATGTACTCACTCATGTCGATCCGAACCATCGCGTGGTCGTCATCAAAGAGGAACTCGGCAAGTGCCTTCGCGGTTTCGGTCTTACCGACCCCGGTAGGCCCAAGGAACAAGAAGCTTCCCATAGGACGATGGACTTCACGCAAGCCCGCACGAGAGCGTCTGACCGCATTTGAAACCGCTTCAAGGGCAATTCGTTGCCCGATCACGCGTTTGCTCAAACGGTCTTCCATCTCAAGAAGCTTGGCGCCTTCGCTCTCCACCATCTTGGAAACCGGAATACCGGTCCAGCGCGCGACAACGCCTGCAATGTCTTCTTCCGTCACTTCCTGACGAAGGAGCGTGCTCGACTTCTGCGTGTTCTCGGAAGAATTCAGATTTTTGAGTTCCTTCTCGAGAGCGGTGAGTTTTCCGTATTTGAGTGCGGCAGCTTTTTCCAGATCACCCTGACGTTCAGCCACTTCACTCGCGGTTTTCGTCTGATCGATTTTCTCTTTCACCTGCTTGATCTGATCGACGATTTTTTTCTCGCCTTCCCAGATCGTGCGCAGCTTCTGGCCTTCTTCTTTCAACTCGGCAACTTCCTTCTCCACCACTTGCAGGCGGGTCTGGGAAGCGTGATCCGGCTCTTTTCTCAAAGCCTGTCTTTCCACTTCGAGCTGAAGCTGACGACGCTCAAGCTGGTCGATCTTTTCCGGACGGGAATCGAGCTCCATGCGTGCTTTGGATGCAGCTTCATCCACAAGGTCAATCGCCTTGTCGGGGAGGAAACGATCGGTAATATAACGGTTTGAAAGAGTTGCTGCTGCAACGAGGGCCGAGTCACGGATCGTCACCCCGTGGTGGACTTCGTAACGTTCACGAAGACCCCGAAGAATGGAGATCGTATCCTCAACACTCGGCTCATTGACTTGAACCGGTTGGAACCGGCGTTCAAGAGCAGCGTCCTTCTCAATGTATTTGCGATATTCATCCAGCGTGGTTGCACCGATACAGTGAAGCTCACCGCGAGAAAGCGCAGGCTTCAGCAAATTCGCTGCGTCCATCGCACCTTCAGTCGCACCCGCACCCACCAAGGTGTGGATCTCGTCGATGAAAAGAATGATCTCACCTGCAGCGGCAGTCACTTCCTTCAGGACCGCTTTCAAGCGTTCTTCGAATTCACCGCGAAACTTTGCACCTGCAATGAGGGCACCGAGATCAAGAACGAGCAACCGTCTGTTCTTCAAACTCTCAGGCACGTCCCCTTTTGAAATCCGAAGCGCAAGCCCTTCCGCAATCGCAGTCTTACCCACGCCAGGCTCCCCGATCAGGACCGGGTTGTTTTTCGTCCGGCGGGAAAGAACCTGCATCACCCGACGAATTTCTTCATCCCGGCCAATCACCGGATCAAGCTTCAAATTCTTCGCGAGCTCAGTCAGATCCCGACAATATTTCTTAAGGACATTCATTTTTGCTTCCGGCTCCTCATCTTGAATCCGTGAGTTTCCACGCACCTGCTTCAGAGCATCGCGGAACTTGCTTTCAGTAAGACCCGAGTCACGAAGAATTTTTGCGACTTCGAAATGAGAGACACTGCCTTGGAAGGCAGCGAGAATGAAGTGCTCGGGGGCGAGATACTCGTCCTTCAGCTTCTTCGCTTCGCCTTCAGCCAATGCCATCCATTTCTGGAGCTCAGGTGAAGAGTAAAGCTGACCATTCTGGGAGGCCACCCGTGGAAACGTTTTAATGCGATTTAAAAGAGCCGCTTTGAGCGCTGGAAGGCTCACTCCGGAGAGTGACATCAGGCTCGATACGCCGGTCTCCAAACCGCTGTCCTCTTCGAGAAAAGCATTGAGGACGTGTTCTGGCATCAGCGCCTGATGTTCCCGCTGCAAAGCATCGGTTTGGGCGCGCTGTAAAGCTTGCGTTAACGCATTGGTAAATTTCTGATTCATAGACCTTTAATGGCATCTAAACCATCAAAGTCAAGGATCGGGGCTTAAAGAAGAGGTATCAGGTGGCTTTTTCGAGCTCGAGGTCAAGCTCAGCCTGGTAAGGGCGGTAATGCTTCTCAAGGAACTCCTCGCGATAGCACTTGTAGGAACTGACCCCACCAATCCAGTGATAGAAGCGGATGAACTCCCAAGCCAGATCAAGCTGGTACGGAAGGAAGCCAGAGCGCGCGCCATTCGGATAGAGGTGATGGTTGTTATGCCACTCTCCTGCAACATAGCCCGGCCAGATCTGGTTGATCGACATGTCCTTCTGATTGAAGTCGACGCCTTTTTGTCTTTTGTCTTTTCCGCCTCCGTGCCCGTCGTAATTATACGTCCGTACACCGAAGCCCCAGATCGCAGCACAACCGAAGATTGCAATCGCAAGCGGCATTCCGCCGATCAGGAAAAATGCGCCAAACCAGAAAGCCCAGTTGAACACGTAGTGAGCAATCGTGCGAAGGGGATGCGCGATGGATCCCCAGCGTTTGTACTGGGAGTAAAGATTGATCTTCACACCGGTGTGACTCATCATCTTGACCAGAATTCCGTATTCGGCTTCGGTCAGATCGCGGTTAACCAACTGGTGATTCACGTCAGCGAGGAAACAATACAAAAATCCTCCGTGCACGTTGTAAGGATCACCTGGCTTTTCAGACATCTGGTGATGAACGTGGTGAGAGATCACATAGATCTCTTCGGGAATGATTTTAATAGCGAGGTTCCGAACGATGAAACGCGCGAATTTGTTTTTGAACTGAAAAGCGCGGTGAGTGGAATAACGGTGAAGGTAAATCGTTCCGCAGGTTCCGAGCACAACCATGGAGTAAACCATTCCGACGGCCAGGAGTGGGAACGAAAAATAATTCTTCAGAAATACGATAAACACGGCTCCGAGGGAGCAGGTTGCAAACCAGCCAAAAGCAGGAAGCCAATTGCGTTTGTCGCGAAGAAAATTCAGGCGGTAAAAAAACTCGCTCCAGATTTCCTTGTGGCTCGGCTTGGAAAGTTCCCCATTCTTTTCAAAGCCATAGCGTGGGACTTCGAGAAGTTTTCTGAGACAACTTTTATGTTCTGTCGGTTGTGCGCACGTCGATGGAGTCACTGTCGGATTTGCTACATTCATTCCGGTTAAGCGTAGCATCAAAAGCAAAAGAGCCCACGAAATTCGTGAGCTCTTCTGAAACTAATTATCGGATGGAATCCACTATCCTTCGGTCTGATATCGCTCGTCCATGTACTGATACAGGAAGTGATCAATCATGGATGGATCTGGAATATGAGCGACCATTCCGTACATCGCCGCCATCCCCTCTTCTGCGAGCTCCGGGTGCGCTTTTGCGGTCGCAATCGAATCCTTCAAATCAGCGAGGTATTTGTCGACGATTGGAGTGTGTGCCGGAGTAATGGTCAGGTGAATGGTGTCTGGAAACATCTGACGATCCACGAACCAGCCCTGTTTTTCCATCAAATCACTCACGACGTGAATGTTCACGCCCGGAGTCTCAAATGCGAAGAGCGTTCCAATCGGCTTGCCCACGATCTTGCAATCGAGTGCTTGAACCCCTTTTTTGAACTTCTCAGTCGTTTCAATCAGACTGGAATAAATCTTGGTATAACCCTCTTCTCCCATTGCCTGGAGAGTCGCCCATGCAGCGGCAATCGAGCCACCCGGACGGGTCCCAGTTACGGTTGGAGATGCGAAAAGTCCACCCGGCCAGTCTTTCGTTACGAAGAACTGGAAGCGTCTCAAGTCTTTATCTTTGTAGAGAATCACGGACGCACCTTTTGCGGTGAATCCATATTTGTGAAGATCTGCGGACATCGAAGTCACGCCGTCCACTGAGAAATCAAATGGAGGAATGTCGCGGCCGAGTTTCTTCAGGAACGGAAGCATGAACCCGCCGACACACGCGTCGACGTGCATGAGGATGCCGTTTTGTTTCGCAAGAGCTGCAAGCGCTGGAATCGGATCCATGATGCCGTGAGGATACTGAGGCGCGGAACCTACGAGCATGATCGTATTTGCATTGATCGCTTTTTGAGTTGCTTCCACATCGGCTGAGTAATCTTGAGTGACCGGAATCTTCACCGGCTTCACACCGAAGTAGTGAACCGCTTTATCGAAGGCCGGGTGAATGGTGGATGGCATGACGATTTCAGGAGTCTTGATGCTTTTGGTTTTTAAAGCCCAGTCACGAGCAGTCTTCACCGCCATCATGATGCTCTCGCTGCCGCCTGAAGTCATCGCGCCTGCTGCGTTTTCTGCTCCACCGAGGAGAGAGGCTGCCATGGAAACGACTTCGGATTCGTATTTTTTAAGGGACGGGAACGCACTTGGGTTCAGACCGTTCTCATGAAAATAGAGCGTGTAAACTTTTTTGAGGAACTCGGTGTGCTCATCACTCGCATGATAGATGAGACTGAATACGCGGCCATCCTGCCACTTCGTGTCCACCTTGTGATGGGATTCCAATTGGCTGAAAACCTGTTCACGGGCCGTGCCCTGTTTTGGGAGAGATACTTTGTTTTCCATGCCTTGAGTCTAGGGTAACTCGGGCAGATTTGCACATTTTATTTGGTGAGCACGACTACAGAAACAAAGTCATTTCCTCGGGAATCAAAGCGTTTCACCCGCATCATCACGGCATTTCCCTTAACTATCTTAAAAGCCTTTTCCAGATCAGAAAGGGATTTGATTTCGCGGTTCGCTACATCCAGGATCCAGTCTCCGCGGTCCAGGCCAGAATTCGAAGCCGCTTTTCCGTATTCGAGATCAGACACGATTACAGGCTTTCTACCTTTGATTGCGTCTCCAGGAATTCCGAGCTGGATCGCTTCCTGGGGGCTCAGTTCCTGCGCACGAAAACCAAATGCATCGAAAGTGGCAGAGCCATTGGATGCTTTTTCTTTCGCCTTAACCGGTCTTGGGGTCACCCCCTGGACCGGTCTTTCTGCAATTTGGACTTCAGCCGAGTTTTCTTTTCCGTCCCGGAGAAACGCGACTTTTGCCTTGTTTCCGACCGGAATGGTGACGATTTTATCGGTCAGATCCTGCGCCGTTCTCACCTTCTCGCCGTTTACGGAGAGAACGATGTCATAAGGCTTGATCCCTGCCTTGGAAGCGGGAGCATTGGGCGAAACATCAGCAACCAGCACGCCTTGTGTTTTTGCATCGAGCTTCAACTGCTGCGCCACTTCCGGAGTCATGTCGATCGCAGAGACACCGAGGAAACCGCGGGAAACCGTTCCCTTGGTTTTTAACTGCGGGAGAATGCCCTTCACGAGATTGATCGGAATCGCAAAGCCAATCCCGTGAGCGCGTGCATCGATCGCATTGTTGATTCCGACGACTTCGCCCTTCGTGTTCACGAGCGGTCCACCGGAGTTCCCGGGATTGATCGAAGCATCGGTTTGAAGATAAAGTCCCATGCGGAATTCAGGATTGTGGCGGCCCTTTGCAGAGATAATTCCGTGAGAAACCGTGTGGCCGTAACCAAGCGGGTTTCCGATCGCGAGCACGTACTCACCCACTTCAATCGCGTCCGAGTCACCGAGTGGAAGGGCCACGAGTTTTTTCGTTTTCACCTTGAGGAGAGCAACATCAAGTTCCGGATCTTTTCCGATGATCTCAGCCGGAATCAGATCCAAGTCGTCCTCCTTGAATTGAACCTTCACTTCTTCCGCACCCTGAAGCACGTGAAAATTGGTCAGAATCAAGCCTTCATTTGCATCAATGACGAAACCGGTTCCAAGCGCCATCGGCATGGTTTTCGACCCACGGGGCCCCGGACCTTCGGCCATCGGGCCATCTTCTTCGCCTTCTTCATCATCCGGCCCTACATCACCGCGAGGACCACCTTGGCCGGGAGCCACACGGCTGCCGAAAAAATCTTCAAAGAAGCGGCGGAACATTTCATCCTGCCCCCCACCGCGACCGTAGGGCTGCACACGAGGGCGCGCGTAAGTGGAAATGTTCACGACACCGGGATTGGTTTTTTTAGCGAGATCGGCGAAACCGCGTTCAAGCGTCTGAGCCCAGGCAACGTTGCCAAGGGTGATTTTTCCCACCGCGGGAATTCGACTTTGGGATTCGTGCCGGGCGACTTCCACTCCGAGTCCAAGGAGAGTCATGACGGAAACGACGGACAAAAAAACTTTTTTCATCGGTACTACCTCGTTACTTCGCTGCCGCCTTCTGTTCCGACTGCACGTAACTCATTCGCAGCTGAAACAGGAGGTGCTCCAGAAGCTGATCTTCGTCCTTCGAGCGATTCCCTTTGGTTTTTTCCTGCATCAATTCGAGCAAGTCGATATTGTGCTTCGCCATGCCGAGATCCGGAGGCGAAGATTGAAGCGCTTGGATTGAAGCTTGGGAAATGGAGAGAAAGAAGGTGACGAGATCGATCTTGGGCAACATGCCTAGAGTCTAGCAATTTTCAGGAGGCGCTCAAGAGGATATAACCAAAATGAAATAAACCAAAAACGGAAGTCCGTCTCCGGTCCCTTCCAGCGCTGAAAACGCACATTTAACGCATGCCGTCTGTTCTGCTGTTTCACTTCAGAGAAGGAAAAGGCACTCATTGTCTGAAAAGCGGCTTTTAGCCCCGCGTCGGTGGCGAGCTGGAGGAGCCCGAGGCTCAGAAAGATTTCGATGCTCTTTTCACTACGCACCCAGACTTTAAACTGCGCTTCACTCGATGGATAGATCCAGAACCGGGATTGAACCCGTTCGCGTCCCGCATCCTTCCACAAGCGCTGAAGGCGTTCTTCCTGTCCTTCATCCACAGGCCAGGCCTTCAGTTCCTGCATCAGTTCGCTGAAGCCGTTCATGAGGAAGAAAATGATATAAACGACACCGATCGCAAGACCGGCAATCGCCACGGGCCAGGACTTGAGCGCGAGCGCCACAAGAAAGACCGGAAAAGAAATCAGAAAAAGGATGACCGCAAAAAGCATCATAAAGTGAGTGGGCTGAACTCTTTCAAGTATTCGATCGATTCACGGATACTGCGCACTTCCTTGATTCTCCACGCGCCGTCCTCGTTCTGAACGATCGAGCAGAGCTTTCTCTGAGTCACGTCCGCCAGGTGATCCTGAGGACCTTCCTGATAGGAAAGCTCGTAAGTGAGTGCGTATTCCTTGTCTGAAACTTTTTTGGATTCGAGGATTTTGAGTCCGCTGAACTTTTTCTTCGTTTCCACGAAGGCTTTCATGAACTGCTCGTCACTCCAGGTGGTGAGACGGGTTTTCGTGTCGCCGGTCAGAAGATCTTCCATCTTCTTTTTGTCTTCCGGGCCTTTGATGTTGAAACTGGTTTGTACGTAACTCTCGAGCACCTTTGCCGGCGTGCTGTCTGAGAGACGATCGCTGCAAGATGAAAGGGTCATTGCACAAACCACTCCGAATGCCATCCAATGTCTTCGTGTTAATCGGTTCATGCGGACAATCCCTCTCCCTTGAGTCTTTGTACTAATGCGGTGTACTGAGTAAAATGATAAAGGTCTTTCGGGGAAAACTGAAGGCCAAAGCCGAGATTTCGGCCATCAAAACTGGAAGTCAGCCTCGCCTCACCGACAATTTTCGCACCCTTGAAGGAAAGCTCGAAGGAAACGGTCTGGAGCGGCTTGAAATCCACCTTTTGTTGAACAAAAACGAAGAATCCCTTCTCATCAATCATCCGGATCCGGGCTTCCTGGAACGATTCGCCGAGCTTCACCCGGGTTTCGACCTTGGAATCCGTCAAAGGATCCCCTTCAAACCATCTCGCCCGGGGATTCAAGTGGGCTGAAGCCACCCGTCTTTCGATCCAGATGACTGAGGCAATCGCGATGCCGAAAAAGAAGATGCTCAAAGCGAGGCGGAAAAAGTCGCGCTCGAGGACCGAAGAAATGGATTCGTAGAAGAGCTGACTGAAAAGCAAAAGGGCGAGCAGATAGCGGAGACGGAAGTTCCCCACCAGAAACGAAAACAGGAATCCGACCGCGAGTGCGAGTGAACCCACGATGAGTACGATGGCGTCGACCTTCCGGTAAATGAAGTTGTCCGAGTGAAAGCAGAAGAGGCTGATGCCCGGAAGCAAACCGAAGAAGAGCAAAACCGCTTTAGGAACGCCGTAAACCTTCAATCTCATATTCAATATCGTCCAATCGGATCTTGTTTTTGCCAAGCTCGAAACGGCCACCCAGGGTCGGATCGGCCTCTTTCAGGCGTTTTGAAAGGAAAGGAGGCAGGTTTTTTGCGGCTTGAAGGCTCTCGATTGCGATCTTCCAGAGCTCAGGAGACCCAACGTCGAGCCAGAGGGCGTCACTTTCAATGAACCCCACCTTCCCGGCCCGGATCGCCGGCCCGAGGACCTCGGGAGCGAATTCGGCGGGTTGATCAAAGGTCAGTGCTTCGAAGGCTTCGGGCTCAAAGATCGCGCTTCCCGTGTAGAAAGGAACTCCGACCTTCTTCCCGCCAAGACCCATCACGATTCCGGCTTTCTGATCCACCTGAATCTCAGTGTACGCACCGGTCTGTTTGCTGGCGATTTCACCGCTTGCGAGGACGAGAGTCATCACCACTCCCCGCTCTTTTCTCAAACGCGCGTGAGCCTCTGCGAGCGCCTGCAAGGGAGCAAAGTGAAGCACGTCCGCATTCATGGAGAAGAAGGGCTGACCCTTGAAAAAAGGAAGCGCCTTGCGAAAGCCCCCGGCGCTGCCGAGAAGAAGTTTGTCTTCGTTGCTTTCGTGAAGGTCCATTCCGAGAACGGGATCCGATTCGAAATACATCCGCATTTGATCGGAGTGCGCGTGCACGTTGATGATGACATCACTCACGCCCGCCTCCCGAAGATTCAGAAGCGAGAACTCGATACAGGGAACACCTAAAACCGGAATCAGGGGTTTGGGTGTCCGGGTGGTGAAGGGCTTGAGCCTGCTTCCCAATCCCGCACCCAGGACCATCGCCCTAGAAATAGTAGTAATAGTAGAGCACCTCGCGAAGACGCTTGAACTCAGGGTATTTAATCAGGTTATGGCGGATGTTTTCAAAAGTGTTTCCGATGTATTTCAAGTACGCCGGATTTCCTCTGCGATTCAGGAAGGAAGCAAAGCTTCCGATTGCCTTGAAATTCCGCTGGATCGCCATCAGATCAAAAAGACGGTCGAATTTCGCGACATCCCTGATCGGGCAGCCCTTCGCTTCCATCTGCTTCAGATAGTAACGGGTGAGATGGTGAATCTGTTCGCTGCTCAGGTGGTAATAGCTGTCTTTCAGAAGTGACGCGAGATCGTACTGACAAGGCCCCATGCGGGCATCCTGGAAGTCGATCATCACGTAGCGGCCCTCTTTTGTGATCATGAGATTCCGGCTGTGATAATCGCGATGAGTGAAGACGGTGTCCGCTTGATCAAGCTCGGTGCAGATCTGGGTGAATCCGTCCTGAATGATTTTTGCGTCTTGTTCTGAGAATTCGCGCTTCAAATGTTTCTGGAAGAAGTGCTCGATTGTGAAGTTCACTTCCCACATCAGTTTTTCAACATCGAACTTGAGAGCAAAACCTTCAATGGCTTTTTTCTCGTCCGCAGTTGCTGTCTTCGGACCCGTGTAAACGTGCATGTCGACAAGTGCGTCGATCGCTTTTTCAAAGTAAGCGCTTTCCTGAGCGGTGCTTTCCACGTTCTGCAATGAACGAAGGAGAGTTGTGTCACCAAGGTCTTCGAGAAGGATGTAACCGTTCTTAGCGTCGAAATCGAGAACGACTGGAACATCCACTCCGTTTTTCTTCAAATGCTGCTGGATCGCGAGAAAGGGAGTGGTTCCCTTGTCCGCAAAAGAATCCATCGCCATGACGATGAGGGAGCTCTTGCCGCCCTGGTTATCGTCTGCCAGAACCCGGTAGTAACGACGGGTACTTGCGTCCCCGGGAAGTTTCTCAATGGAGTGAATCCGTTGTGAACGTTCAACGAAAGACTGCATTCCCTGCTCTTCGATCATCGCTTCCATGCCTTGCTTTACCTCGTCTAAAACCTGTTGTGAGAACATTTACTGAAGTTCCTTCTTGAACTCGATGAACTCATCGCTCCGAACCACTGGCTTCATGGAAGGCAGATAGTCGCTTTTCGCCTTCTGAGCCTCCCTGATGTTAAAGTTTACTTCCTTTTTATCCAAACCGGAAGCTCCACCAGCGCCATAATATTGCGGATAGTGTTCGAAAATTGACGGCATTCCACGAGTATCGTAGCCGCCATAGTAGAGTAGCTTCACTCCGAGCTGCATCGACTCTTTCCGTTGATCAAATTCAAGGTCAAAGACACTCCCCTGCCCGAACAGAATCGGAGTGCCCGCTTCGAGCTTCTCGACGTGGTTTGCGAGGGTACGCTTCATCACATTGGCCAATTCAAACGCCAGGGCGGCTGCGAGTTCATTCTCGAAACGAATCTTCTTTAAAAAGCTGTAAGGAACGGAAATCGTCGTGCCCGGAAACGCAAAAAAATGAGCGAGATCGGGATTCGAGCTGTCATCATGGACCCGGACTTTCACCGCGTCGATCCGGAGTTCGGTATCTTCTTTGGCAAGCTTCGTTGCGATCAAAGTCAGGTAGTGTTCAGTCTTCGGAGAGGACTTGAAGGTCACTTCTTTATGAAACGCCTGATAAAGCCCCTGAGCACGAACCGTGTCGACCTTGATCTGCTCAGAGAATGGCAAGACCTTCTCCTGCGGCTTGGTCACGCAGGAAGCGGAGAGCAGAATCAAAATCGCGGCAAGAACCTTATTTCTCGAACGCATCCTTCACTCCCCAGATCACCCAGATCAGCATCATTACAAAAAAGATCATCGCAAGCAGATACGCCTTGAAGAAACTCCCGTTCATCGGGAAGTAATGGTAGCCGGATTTGAAAATCCCCTGCCCCTTGTTCTGCTCAAGCCACGGGACCATGCGGTCTGAAATCGTGCGGACTTGATTATCAAATGAAGCCATGGCGTTTTCAGGCAAAGCTTCCGCGGGATTTCCCCAGTAACCATCGAGTTCGTTTTTCATCCAGGCAAAAAAGCGTCCGACACTTGCTTTCGGACGAGGCTTGCTTGAAAGCGATTGATAATCCTTGGCCACTAAAGATTCATTCCAGTGAAGAAGCTGCCCGGTATCGTTTCCACCGGCATGTTCTTTTGGAATCGCAATCATCGGAGACTCGACCACATCCTTCGAATCCACCACTACTCCCATGACGGAGGCCAGCTGGGCACGGGTGCCACCCATCATCGAGCGACGATTCACGATTTTAGCCGCATCTTCGAGCGCACAGAGCTGTTTTGGAGACAGGTGGGATGAAACGGTGGCGAAGTTATGGAACTTGAGTCGTTTCAACTCTTCGCACTGATCCACCACCGCATCCCGAACCACGTGAGCGCGAACATTGAGCGCAAAGCGGTTCGTGTACGAGTCGACTGAAAATGGAAGCAAAGGCATCAGGATGAAACTCCACGCGGGAAGTCTCGCCTGAAGTTCGGCTGCAATTGCTTTGGTCATCTCTTCGGCTTGAAGCAGCTTCGTCCCCACCGGAAGGTGCGGACCATGCTGCTCGATTCCGCCGAGCGGAAACAAAAACAAAGTCAGAGGTCTGGGAAGCGCTTCCACTTCCGGCGCAGTCAGATGCGCAAACGAAGCAATCATGGATTATTTGCAGTTCTTGGTGATGATCGAAGTCAGACGAAGTCCAACGTTGGTCCAAGTCTTGGAAACGCCATCGGCACCCTTGTGGAGGACATTACAGGCTTTATTAAGACTCTCATGAGCTTTGTCGAGCTTGTAATCGAGAATATCGAGTTCGCCTTTTGCTTCAAGCTTGCCTGCGTTGTCGCGGATGTAGTGCATGGAAACCGCTTTGGTTACACCGTTCATGGAAAGTTTAAGTTCGAAGTCGCCTTCAGTGTCGGAGCCCTTCACTTTTTCAACTGAAGCTTTCACTTTCTTGTCCTTGAAGAGACTGAAGAAGAACGAGAAGAGAGTGTTATCGCGGCCCGGGTTTTCAGTGTGGATGTCCGCTACTTCATTGAGAGAGATATCCGCTTTTGCTCCTTCGAGGAGTGCCTTTAATTCCTTTTTGGAAGAAGGGCCGGAGATCGCTGCTTTCGGGAAAGAGCCTTGCACCGCCACTTTTTGAGAAGTCTTATACGCAGTCCAACCGACTTGGGTCGAATCCTTCTGCACTTCATAGGTGCAAGTATTTGCGAGGGCGGATGAACTCAGGAAAACGAAGCCTGCGGCCAGGGGCGCGATTGGAATATTTTTCATATTTAAATGGTACGAGAGGCCAAGGGGGGATGCAATATATGGATTCTTTAAAAGTCGGCTCGACGCGGCGCCAATCAGCTTAAGTCAGGCGCCAAATTCCTCACGCGAATTGATGAATGACTCTGGATCCGCCCACTCCGAAAAATGAAGAGCCTTTCGATTCAAGGTACGTTAAATTTCAACAAACGGAGACATGATGAGTCAGCAACAAGTTACCATTCAAGCCAAAGACGGAATCACCCAGGCATGGGTATTAACCCCCGAAGGAAAAGGCCCTTGGCCTGCGGTTCTCTTCTACATGGATGGCTTCGGCATTCGCCCCGCGATGATCGAGATGGCGAAGCATGTGTCAAAGCAAGGATACGTAGTGCTTCTGCCCGATCTGTATTATCGCTTCGGCGCCTATGGCCCTCTCGATCCAAAAGAAGTCATGAAGGGCGACTTTCGCGCCATTGTGGGCCCCCTGATGGCGTCCACTGACAATCACAAAACGGCGGAAGACACCGCCGCATTTTTAGCTTATCTCGATAGCCGCGATGATGTGGCCGGCAAAAAAGTCGGAACCGTTGGTTTCTGCATGGGCGGTGGAATGGCATTAACCGCCGCAGGCTATTATCCTGATCGAGTCGCAGCGGCTGCAAGTTTTCACGGCGGAAACCTGATCACCGATCTGCCAGTAAGCCCTCACCTTCTCATTCCAAAAATCAAAGCGGAAGTCTACGTAGCAGGCGCCGATAAGGATCACGGCCATACTCCCGAGATGGCCAAGCGTTTCGAAGAAGCGCTCACTAAAGCCGGCATCCGCCACAAGTGCGAGATCTACGAAGGCAAGCTGCACGGTTGGATGAAGCCTGACATGCCCGTCTACGATGCCGAAGCGGCTGAACGCGGATGGAAAGAACTCTTCGCCCTCTACGCGCGAACACTCCGATGAAAACAAAACTCACCAGCCTTTTAAATATCGAATATCCCCTCATCATGGCTCCCATGTTTCTCGTGACCAACGAGGCCATGCTGCGCGCAGCGGTGAGCAGCAATATTGCAGGATGCTTTCCTTCATTGAATTATCGAAAAGACGGCGAACTCGAAGCGCTCCTGGATAAACTCAACGAAGCTAAACAGAACACCTTGGGCACTTATGGCGTAAACCTGATCGTTCAAAAAACGAATCCGCTTTATGAAAAGCATTTGAAAATCTGTGTGGATAGGAAAGTTCCTTTTTACATCACCTCACTCGGTAGTCCGGAAGAAGTGATTAAAAAAGCACACTCTTATGGCGGAAAAGTTTTTTGTGACGTGACCAATATCAAGCACGCAGAAAAGTGCGCTTCCCTCGGTTGCGATGGCTTTATCGCCGTGGGGCAAGGTGCCGGAGGCCATGCGGGCCCGAACACTTTACAGGTCCTGATCCCTGCTCTTCACAAACAATTTCCAACCATCCCGGTGATTGCAGCCGGCGGCATTGCCAATGGCGCAGGTGTTTTATCGATGCTTGCACTTGGAGCTGCAGGTGTTTCTGTTGGTACGAGATTCATCGCCAGCACGGAGGCCAGCGTGAGCCAGACCTATAAAGATGCCGTTGTGTCATCCCATATGGATGATATTGTTCTCACTGAAAAAATTTCAGGCACACCTTGTACGATCATCGATACACCCTTTGCGAAAAAAATCGGTTATCGCCAAAACAAGCTGGAAAAACTGTTATCCACCAACGGTAGAACCAAAAAGTACTTTAAATTGTGGGTACAACTCAGTGGGATGAAAAAGCTTGAGCAATCGGTCAAGCCGGGTAACTACCAGACACTTTGGTGTGCGGGTCAGAGCGTTGAGTTAATCGACGACATCAAATCTTGTTCCGAGATCATTCAACGAATGAAACAAGAAACAAACGATGCCCTCAAAGCCCTGAACGAACGGTTTTAACCGGCTCCCTAAATTCCCAACGACCGCGCGATCACTTCTTTCATGATCTCTGAAGTACCACCATAAATCCTTTGCACCCGACAATCCCGGTAGAGACGCGCAATTGGATATTCTTCCATGTATCCGTATCCACCATGAAGCTGCAGACACGCATCGATGATGTTCTGGCCTTGTTCAGACGCCCACAACTTTGCCTGAGAGGCTTTGATCGTAATATCTTTGCCCGCAATAAAATCCTCAATGCATTGCTCGACAAACGAGTCTCCGATTTCCAAACTGGTGAGCATCTCAGCCATCTTGAAGCGTGTGTTTTGAAAACTGGCAATGGTTTGATTGAACGCTTTTCGTTCCTGAATGTACTTCAGAGTCATTTCAAATGCACCCCGTGCCTGAGCCATGCTCATGAGTGCGATACCGAGACGTTCAACACCCAGATTTCTCACCAGGTAGCGAAACGCCTCTCCTCTTTTTCCGAGTAAATTTCCTTCGGGAACTTCGCAATTCTCAAAAATCAATTCAGCGGTATCCTGGGAGTGAAGTCCGATTTTTTTCAATTGTCTGCCACGAGAAAAACCGGGAGCCCCTCTTTCCACTACCACCAGGGAAAGACCCGCATGCGGTTTGCCTGGAACCACATCTGTTCTCACCACCACCACTACGAGATCTGCATTAATCCCGTTCGTAATAAATGTCTTCTGACCGTTAATAATCCACTTTCCGTCCTTCAGTTCGGCCTTACTCTGGATTGCAGACAAATCAGAGCCAGTCCCTGGTTCGGTCATCGCGATTGCGCCAATGGTCTTCCCACTTGCCATTTTCGGTAACCAGGCAAGCTTCTGTTCTTCCGATCCACAGTGACTGATATAGCCGGAAACCAAATCGGAATGCGTGGCGAGACCAACTCCTACACCCGCATATCCGGCTGCAAAAACCTGATGATAAAGAACGGCCGTGTATCTGAAATCAACACCGAGTCCGCCGTATTTTTCATCCTGGGTGAAACAAAGGAGTCCCTGAGCCCCGGCTTTTTCCCAGAGTTCTTTTGGAACAATTCCCGCCTTTTCCCAGGCTTCGTAGTGGGGTGCGACCTCGTTTTGAATCCAGGTATCCACGGTTTGTTTTACAGCTTTGAGATTTTCATCATTAAAAAGTTTTTGCATATGAGTGATCCTTAATTATGGAATTTCTGATTTTGACTGATTTTAAGCGTTAATATTTTCGGAGATTGGAACCGCTCTCCGCAAATGGTTTGAAGTTTTTCAAGTTCATTTTGATATTGGGCCAATCCCAGCGTATCAACATGGCGAAACGGTCCACCCAGCGTTGGAGGAAATCCAAGTCCGAACACGGCTGCGAGATCGCCGTCAACAACGGAAGAGAGAACGCCCTCTTCAAGGCAACGCAGGGCTTCGTTACAAAAACGAGATGCCAGACGCATCTGAATTTCCGGGCGGCTTACTTCACGCTTTTTATTCCGGTGGCTGGAAATAATTTCTGCGGCTTGAGGATTGATTTCCTTCTTCGCCTTTTTAGTCTGATAGAGAAAGAAACCCTTCCCCGACTTTCTGCCATGCAAGCCTGAAGTTGCCAGAGCAGTCAGAAGCGGCACCGGAGCATTAGTGTTGAATCTTTCGGCAAAAAAATCAGAAATATGGGAGGCGGTATCAATCCCGACTTCATCAAAGAGGGTGATCGGACCGACCGGAAATCCAAAATCTTTCATCGCCCGATCTATCTCGAGCAAATCCACACCCTCTTGCAAAAGAACGATGGATTCATTGAGCAAGGCTGCGAGTACGCGAGTCGTGTAAAAACCGGGCGAATCCTTGACTACGACCACTGTCTTTCCCTGATCCAGGCCGAGCTGAACCGCACGGCTGACGACTGCATCGGTGTTAGCGGGCTGTCTCACCACTTCGAGCAATGGCATTTTGTTCACTGGAGAGAAATAGTGCATTCCGATGATGTTTTCAGGACGTTTCGAAGTTGCGGCAATTTCAGCAATCGGAATCGCCGAAGTATTGCTCGCGATGATGCAATGGCTGGATGCTTTTTCCTCAATCTCGCTGATCACCCGGTGCTTGAGTTTCGTATCTTCAAAAACTGCTTCGATTACAAAATCAATTTTTTCAAACCCTTGAGCATCTTTTTGAGTGTGGACTTTGGAGAGCAGTTTCTTCTTTTCTTCAGAAGAAATGATCTGACGCTCGGCTCGCTTTTCAATTTCATCTTGAATGAGCTTCTTGCCCCGATTCAGACTCTCATCACTGACATCTTTCAGAGTCACTTCTTTTTGATTCAAAAGACTAACAAGCCCGATTCCAGCACCCATCTGGCCTGCGCCGATAATTCCAATTTGAAGATCAGGTTTTTCCGGTCGTTCAAACGGATTTTTCTTCAGCTTGGTATTCGCAAAAAAGAGAGAAATAAGGCTCTTTGCTTCATTGGATTGAAGCAGTTTTCCAAACCCTTCGGTTTCAACCAGATATCCTCTGGCATGACCACCTTTGACTCCGGCCTCAACGGCATCGATGAGAGCAAACGGTGCGGGGTAAAGCCCGCGTGTCTTTTTCTTCACCACAGATCTGGTTTTAGAGAAAAGAACATGGCGGCCAATGGGATTCGACTCAAGGACCACTTCCAGAATTGAGCTCTTTTTAGAGACAGGTTTAATCTTCCCTTCAATGAGAAGTTTTAAAGTTTTGATCGCAGTGGCTTCAAAGTCTTCAGGCCGGGTGAGTTCGTCGATGAGACAGATTTTTTTCGCCTGTTTTGCTCGTACATTCTTTCCGGTCAGCATGAGGTCAAGAGACTTTTGAATGCCGATCTTTTCAGGGAGTCTTTGAGTTCCACCAGCACCGGGAAACAATCCGAGTAAAATTTCCGGAAACGAAAATACGGTTTTTGGATGATCGGTAGCCAGACGAAAATGGCAGGCAAGCGCAAATTCCGCTCCTCCTCCCAGGCAAGATCCGTGAATGGCCGCCAAAATTGGCTTTTTGGAATTCTCAATCGTCTGCAAAGCCCGCTGGCCCATGCGACTCACTTTTTCACCCATTTCAATCGAAGTGGTTTCTTGTAAAAGCTTAATATCTGCCCCGGCAATGAAACAATCGGGCTTGGAGGAGATGAAAAGGGCGCCTTTGATGGATGAGTCTTCATTTACTCTTTTCATCACCGCTTCAATTTCATCGAGAAACATTTGATTGAGGGTGTTTACTTTTTCACCCTCAAGGTTGATTCGGATGATGGCCAGGTTTTCAATCAGATCCGTTTTTAAAATTGTCATTTGAATGATTTCATTTTCTTTAATGAGAGTGCGACCGTGAATTTTGCGACCACTTGGGTTTCGCCTTTGCGTGTTTCGGCTCGAAGGTGAACATCCCTATTTTCACGTTCACCACTTTGCTTTGCCTTTTCAGCCAGGTCCGCAATGGCTGGGCCGTCTTCACAAACAAAGAAGACATCTGAGTCCGGCCGTCTCAGAAAGTCAGATTGAAAAGACTTGATCACCATGCTGATCTTGGATTTTCCGACGACTTCCATCGTGAGTGCTCCGACGGTGGCGTCGGCTCCGGTGCACAAAACACCGAAATACATGGAACTGAGATGATTTTTGGTTCGACGGCTCAGAGGAATTCTCAACACACATCGATCGACGGTGATTTCTTCCATGATTGGGTGAACATAAGCAAGTAAGGGAATCTTGAAAAATCCAAAAAGCCGCATCCGAATGGTTTGCTTAAGGTTCATGGCCTCATTTCACCATGGAGCCCGAAGGAAGACAATGCAGGGTTAGGTGCGGTACTTCGCAATCGAGATCCGTGTCTCGTATGAGCGTCGCTTTTTGAGGGCCCCTTGACCTAGTCCTCGATCCGGCGCAGCGGTTTTTCTTTGTGGATGAGTTGTTTTTGCATCCGCTCGATGAGAAAATTTTTCGATGAAGATATTCGCTTTGCTTCTAGTCGTTAGTTTTACGTCCCTCGCCGCCATTGCCGACGAAGCACCAAAGACCGCACCTGCTCAATCCGCACCTCAAAACGATTCTCCTGTGGCGCCAAATCCCATGCTTTCCGATACCAAAATCAAGCGCCCCGGCAATTCGGACAAAACTCGGAAAAAAGCACCGTTTCAAGTTCACGGACAAAGTTACGACCACTCCGGCGCGGGCTCCGTGAAAACAAACTTAGGTAGTTTTTAGGATGAGACAACTCGCGTTAAGAGTATCTATTTCGACTGGATGGCCAAAACCCGAAGTCCTGCCGGTGCCGCGTGGGTCGCCGAAAAGATCGGCAATGCAGGAGCCCATTTGTTAGGACGAAAGTCATTCAGCGATATGGCACCCTTTTGGTCCACAGCGACCGGCCCCCTTGCGGACGCCATGAATAACATCCCCAAAATTGCTTTCTCCAAAAAAGGTTTTGATGCTTCAAAAATAACAGGAGCATCGAAATCGTGGATCGAGTCGCTGGTGCTGACGGGAGATCTGTCAGAAGAAATCACAAAATTAAAGCAGCAGCCGGGAAAAATTCTTGTCGCTCACGGAGGCACAAGCTTTGCGCAAAGCTTGATTCAGACCGGGCTGATCGACGAGTTTTGGTTCGCGATTCACCCGATAGCCCTCGGGCGCAGATTTCATTTATTTTCTGAATTGAAATCGCCGCTGGATCTCAAGCTTGAAAGCTCGGTCTCGTTTGAGTCGGGGGCGCTGGCGAATGTTTATCGCGTGGGGTGAGGGTGAAGTTAGCGGACAAAAAAAGTGTGGCGGAGAGAAAGAGATTCTATGACGTTCGTTTTCGTCTTTTGTTGCTAAGTTTTGCTAAAATTGAAACGTATTTATTAGCTCTTAAAAAACAGCAACATGCAGAGTTGGCCTGTGAAATTTTCTTTCGCCAAGAATTAACAAGATGAATGGAGTTTGAGTGATGCTGGCCCTTTTTTGGCCCTTCGGTATGGAGCACGCGTCTAAGGGCTGTATTCGATCTATTCTCGGAGAATTTAAGCTATGGTTATGAGTTGAGGGAACAGAAATCCCAATTGAACAGATTAGACTGAAAAACATTAGACCCAAATTTCATGATTGAATAAATAATTACTCATTTTTATTAAAATTATCAAATGTAACCAGTTGATATCACTTGATAATTTTAATATCCGGTAAGGGCATTAAATATTCACCGGTGCTCCTATTAAGGGGGTTCAGTGGCTAATGAGTGTGATAATTTTTATTGGTGAGCACAAAATTTACGCAAAGTGGAATAGTTACAAAAATCGAATCAAACCAAGCGAAAAAAATCCTTTCTATTCAAGAGGGGCAATTTCATGACTTGAAAAGAATACAGATCGCTCCCGGAAAGCTCACCAAAACGTTATCTGCTTTTGCGAATAGTGATGGTGGCGAACTCTATATTGGAATTGAAGAGCACAACCAGTCAGGCGTAAGAACATGGTCTGGGTTTGATGATGTAGAAGCCGCCAACGGACATTTGCAGCCGTTTCAAGAGGTGTTCCCTTTGGGTGAAGAAATTGTTTACTCATTTCTGATGTGTGATTCTTACCCCGGTCTAGTTTTAAAAATCGAGGTTTTCAAATCTCGACAGATTAAAAAGTCATCAAACGGTTTAGCGTATTATAGATTTGGCGCTCAAGATTTACCGGTTGATAAGCCTGAAATCGAAGAAAGACTTAAGCGCAATAAAGGGATTGTATCATTTGAGACCGAACTTGTTCAAAATGATGAATCAATAGTTACCGAGTCTACGATCGTAGAAGGATTCATTCATCAAGTCGTACCCACCTCATCGCCTTTAGCATGGTTGAATAAACAACAATTGATTAGAAATAGAAAACCCACCGTTGCAGGTGTATTGCTCTTTGCCGATGAACCACAAGCGTCACTTCCAAAACGATGTGGGATAAAGATTTATAGATATAAGACACGAAATTCAGAGGGAAGTAGAGACACTTTGGCATTCACGCCTGTATCAATTGAGGGGCCACTATATAATCAGATCTACGCAGCAGTTCAAAAAACAGTTGAAGTAATCGAAGAGGCAAAAAGGGTTGCCGAGGGTAAAATTCAATCTATTGAGTACCCAGAAGAAACATTGCACGAGATTATAACAAATGCAGTTTTACACAGAGACTATGCAATTTTAGACGACGTGCATATTCGAGTTTTTGATAATAGGATCGAAGTCGAAAGTCCCGGCTCTTTACCCGGGCACGTCACACTCAAAAATATTCTTGAGGAGCGTTATTCTCGAAACGGATCTGTAGTGCGAATAATTAATAAGTTTCCAAATCCACCCAACCAGGATGTAGGAGAGGGTTTAAATACGGCATTCGAAGCGATGAAAAAACTTAGATTAAAGCCACCAGTCATCGAACAGAAGCAAAATTCAGTGTTGGTCAATATTAGGCATGAGCGTCTTGCGTCTCCTGAGGAAGCTATTCTAGATTTTCTAACGGAAAATTCAAGAATTGCTAACAAGCAAGCACGTGAGCTTTGTGCAATTGGATCAGAAAACTCAATGAAGTCCATTTTGCAAAAAATGGTTAAAAATAATTTGATTGAAGTTATTCCTGGTACAGCAGGAGCCCGAACCGCATACCAGAAGGCCGGCACTTCACCTAAAAAGCCTCAAAGGGGAAGACCTCGAAAGAGTGTTTAGTTTGATGTTAGGATCATTGTAAGGGGATAAATCTGAAGCTTTCGTGTGTTTTTTCACTATTCAATTAGTGAATATAGACTGTTCTTGCAGCTTTTTATAGTGTGACCGGAACGGCATACAATCCCGATCATTTTAGCGGACGGAACTTCAAGGCGGCCTGTAAGAGGGCACGCATAAGGCATCTTCGCTTTCATGACCTCAGGCACACGTTTGCCTCCCATTTCATGATGAGGGGTGGGAACCTGTTTGACCTTAAGGAGTTGCTTGGACACTCGGATATCAAGACTACGATGATCTACGCCCATCTCTCGCCAGACCACCTGAGAGAGGCATCCCGAATCGTAAACTTTGGAGTTTCATACGGGCAGGAGAAGGTCGATGGACCTTCTTTGGCCCTTGTATAAAGTACGAGCGTAAAATTTATTTTGATTTTAGTAATTTAGAAAAAGTGGCGGAGAGAAAGAGATTCGAACTCTTGAGGGGATTTCTCCCCTGCACCCTTAGCAAGGGTGTGCCTTCGACCACTCGGCCATCTCTCCGTGGTGCGTTCAAACCTCAAGCTATCAAAGCTTTCCAAGCGAGGCAAAATGTATTTTAACAATGGGACGGGGCGCAATGGGAAATCTCCCCCTGAAACCCTAATCGAGCTGTTTCCACGCCTGATTTTCTTTTCCGATCTTCAAAAACCCGAAAAGAACGACGGGCCCCAGAAGTCCGTAAAAACTCATGACAGGATGGGCGGCAAGATCAATCTGTCCGGCGTAAAAGTTGGCCGCAAACATGCCCAGGGTCAAAGGAATCTGCGCCCAGAACCCCCACTTTTTAAATCGAAACAAAGCAATCGTGCAGATGATTGCACTCACGATGGAAATCGGAATGGCAATAAAAAGCCATTGAGGCGTCTCAGGCTTGGCCGCCATCACGAAGTCCTTCATGCTGGAGAGCCCGACTAAAGACATGAGCATCGCGGCGATGCAAAAAACCAAGTAGAACGTAAGCGCCCAATGTCGTTTTTTTTGAACCGGATTTTCTACTGTCATTTGTGTTTCCATTCAAACATCATCGCGATTCTGGATCCGAGGAGCTTTCTTACGAACTTTAGTGGGAATGACCGGTAACAGGGAGCATCCTGGGGAGCACCGGGTGCCCCCGGCTTGAATTTTGCGTTGATACGCATTTCCAGCGGTGGAACTTCACCTTGGAGCCGACCTCTGAATACGGGAACCCAACGCATGGGATCTGGAATATCAAGCAGCATGTACGAATTGCAGCATGAAGCGTAGACCCGACTCGGGGAATCCTCATCGACTTTGAGGCTCTTCAGGAGCTCCGTCCCTTTCAAATACTGAATACGATCTTTCCGATAGAGAACGTGAGAAGTCCCACCAAAGGAATCCAGTACAGGGGCCGCATTCGGAAGGGCTTCAATCCGACGGGAGCCTTCGTGGCAATCAGCACAGTGGCAGGCAGCACATAGAATGGGTTTGCCAATGACTTCGAGTTCAACGTTTCCGCACTTGCAGCTAGCAATCATGAGAATAAAATTGGCATGTGCGATGGGCAAAAGCAAGGGGTCCCAGCATCGCCGGTCTTACGTTTTTACCCGAGTCAGAGTGTTTTTATCCCGGTGATGGAAGACATCCGGTTTCCCCGGAATCTGAAGAACAGTGTCCTGCTCGTAACTGAAAGAATTAGCATCGTGAATGCGAACCGTGAGTTCGTAGGAAACGATCTTGAACTCGCGATCCAGAAACGGATTCACGCAAATCCCGAACGTGCTGGAACCATTTTTGGCTTCAAGATGAAACTCATTGGCATTCTTGTCCGCGTAGCCGCCGGCGATCAAAGCGATCCCGCGCGGAATGAGAAAACTCCGCATCACTTCCCGATTCGATGGTTCCCAGCTCCAGTAACCGAGTTCTTCATGAAATGAGTTTTCCTCACCCAATCTCCATGCCTTCATGGAGTATCGAAGAACGTGCAGATTCTGCTCGTGATTCTGGATCGGACCCACTTGCTCAAAAACGATTCGCTCGCGGTACTTGTTGTTCTCAGTTCCACGGTCATCGGATGGGGCGATATCATCCCCTTTGTCCCCTTCCCAGATTCCGACGAGATCAGCCAAGGGTCCAAGTTGTTCGCGTAGAGTGTTTTCCATTTCCGAATCATCCCTCTGTCGTTCCAGATCGTCAATACAACTTGATCATCTTCTTCTGTGACGCTCAATGCTTTCCGTCGGCATCAGCCATCTTCTTGAGAACGATTGCAATGCTTTCAGAATCGACGTTCGCTGCCCTCATGAGAGACGCCGCCCGCTTGAAATCATCTGAATCAACCGCATCGAAAAAGTCTTCGGCCTTGCCGATGGAAGACAGTTTTTCCAGTACAAGAGTTCCTTCAAAATCACTTTCGTCCATGAGACTCCATTCGCTTTCTTAAATTGAGAAACGGCTGTTCGATCATCAGGTGCAATACCAGCGCACCGGCCAGCGAGGCAGCAAAGACCCCCAGAAGCATCATCGTTTCATTCGGGAAGAATCCGGAACTTTTGAACAGGGGTTGGAACAAATGAATCAGTTCCTTGTGGGTCAGATAAAGCGTAAAGGCCAGGGTTGCCATCCATGCCGAACCCGGAATGTGAATACGATTCAAAATCGAACGTGGCGTGGCCGCACTCATGACAAGGCCACCATACCCGAGTGAGAACGCCGGAAATCCGAAAACCACAGCGACTAATGAAGTTCGGTCCGAAATAATCCAGGCAGCGAGTCCGAGAAAAATCAATCCAATCACTGCTGGCAGATTGGGGCTCCGTTCAAGCCTTTCCTTAAATGTCGGTCTGAACGTGAATAGGAGTGCAATCACCACCCCGACCAAAAGACCATCGAGACGATTGTAGCTTGGATAATAAATGACCTCGTCGAAAAAGTTCGTAAACTCCTTGTGGTTTGGATCAGCAAGCGCCGGAGAGATGAACTTAAACCAGAGCCCCGCACGTAAAGCCATTCCCAGAATGAAAACAGTGACCGGAAGGGCAAAGGCAAAGAACTTTGGTTTGATCTGGTCTCTCATCCACCACACGAAAAATACGAGAGATGGAAGCGTCAGATAAAAGTGTTCTTCCACGCACAACGACCAGGCATGAGAGAACCCGCTGGCTTGAGAGCGGTCCAATCCAAAATTCTGCGTGAAGGTTAAAAACTTCCAAAGCGGCGGGAGACCGTTACCCTCATTCCACGCAGGGATCAGAAAATACAGTCCGACGACAACGAGATAGGCCGGCAGAATTCGAAACGACCGTTTTAGATAGAAACGCTTGAGAGAAGGAACGCCGCCTGTTTTGAGCGGCTTGAACAGTTGCCCTGCGATGAGGAAACCACTGAGTACAAAAAAGAGATCCACCCCGGTCCATCCGTAGGGACTGACCCAGGAGAGCCAGCTCACCCCCCCTTTGCCGTGATAATGCCAATTGAAAACCAGCAGGATTGCGATTGCACGAAGCAAATCCAATCCTGGAATTCTATTTGAATGTGTCTGGTCATCTCTCTGCATGAAGCGATCGGCTTTCTGGTTTGTGCCATTTACAGTTGTAGCCCGGTTTCAGCTTCGAGACCAATTCCGGAAATCAAACAATCTCTCAAGAATTGGGTGTTTTGAAGCCTCTTCCATCACTCAAGACAACCACAAGAACAGAATCATGACCGAAGCTTCACTACCCCTACCTTCCACTAGCTGATATGGTCGCGATTCAATGAATCAGACCAGCACTCCTCAATACAGCGTCGCAACTGCGTCCCTGCCAACTCGTTATGGAACCTTCACTTTACGTTGCTATCAGGACAACGCAGGGAAAGAACATGTCGCAGTTTATCTCGGTGATCTTCGCGACCAGGAAAACGTTTTCACCCGTATCCATTCCGAGTGTTTCACCGGTGACGTCCTCGGTTCACACAGATGCGACTGCGGTACGCAATTGCACGAAAGCTTGCGCCGGATTTCCGAAGCGAAACACGGACTCTTGATTTATCTCCGCCAGGAAGGTCGCGGAATTGGCCTTTTGAACAAGATTCGCGCTTACGATCTGCAAGAGAACCATAACCTTGATACTGTGGACGCGAACCTGAGCCTCGGTTTTGGCGAAGACGAGCGGACTTACGAAGCCGCAGCCTTCATGATCAACGACCTCGGCATCCGCTCGGTTCTCCTCAATTCAAACAATCCCACCAAAACAGCTGGACTTGAAACTCATGGCATTCGCGTCTCCAATACCGAACCCAGCAGACCTGTTTTGACTGAGTCCAATGTCGGATACTTGAAAACCAAAGCGATTCGCATGAATCACCGCCTCGCTGACGGCTGGCTCGAAGTGAAGAATGAAACTCCGACTCGGACGATGAACGTGATCGCCAGACCCAAAGTGACTTTGAGCTACGCCCAGAGCCTGGATGGCACGATCGCAACCCGGGACAAGGGACAAATCGCCCTGAGTTGCCAGGAGTCGATGGCATTTGTGCATCGATTGCGTGCTAAAAACAACGCGATCCTGGTCGGAATCGAAACCGTACTTTCGGATGATCCCCGTCTCAACGTGAGACTCGCAGAAGGACCGCATCCACAACCGGTCATCCTCGACCGTCAGCTTCGTCTGCCACTTGAATCAAAGTTGCTGAAGGGCGAAAAACTTCCATGGATTTTCACCGATCTCGATGCATCTGCAGAAAAGAAAACGGCGCTTGAAAGCCGGGGCGCCCGAGTCTTTCCCGTGGGTAAAGACCTCGCCAGCAACAAACTTGATCTCCGTCAAATTCTCGAAACACTGGGCTCTCACGGAATTGAATCCCTTCTCGTGGAAGGTGGCCAATCCGTGATTACGAGTTTCCTCGACGGGCAATGGGTCGATCAGATTTACATCACAATCTCTCCGCAATTCATTGGCGGAGGATTCAACGTACTGGGTGGCAACCTGCCGACCTCGGTTCAACTCGACAATGTCATTTCACACTTGATCGGTCGGGACGTCGTCATTAGCGGCACCCCTCGCTTAAACAACTAAACAGGAAGAAAACCTCATGTATCAACTTGGCGTTCGTAAAAATTTCATTGCTCAACATTTTCTCATCGGTGGTGACTGGGGAGCGGAGAATCACCCCCACTCTCACGCCTACGTCCTCGAAGTCGTGTGTGATGCGAAAAAAACCGATCAGCACAACTATCTGATCGACATCGTCGACCTCGAAAAAGCGATTGGCGAGATCGTTCATCGCTTCGCAGAACACCAGCTCAATGACTTCCCGGAATTTCACAAAACGAATCCGAGCCTTGAGCTCTTCGCCAAGGTGATTTATCTGGGCCTCAAGCCGACACTCATCCGCCTGAAAGCGGAATCCTTCAAAGTCGTACTTTGGGAAAACGAGTTCTGCTGGGCTTCATACACCGAAGAAAAACTGGCCTGAATCAGCGGTAATCAACGACGCAGTAAAGTCCGGACTCGGAGATTGCACCGAGGCGTGGATACACGTCAGCCAATTCGGTGAACTTGACCGGATGAGTGATGTGCTCGTCATACACGGAATCTACCAGAAGGCGGAAGACGAGATCCTTGCGCCGTTTGTAATCCCAACGCGCCCGTTGAGAAGTCGCGATCTGAGAAACCTGCGAACTCAGGATCTGTTTTCTTCTCGAATGAAAAGATCCACCGAGTGCGAGACTGATTTCTGAAGTTCCGTACCAGCTCATTTCAATGATCTTGCTCTCCGTACCCACTCCTTCGATCGCACTCTGAAGTCCGGCTCCTTTTGCAGTGGCGTGGAAGGCAACATCGGCCCAGGGGCCACGCGCTTTGAATTCTTCCGGAGACAGAGCTTCAAATCCCATTTTTCCGGCAAGAACCCGTTTTGCCTCGGAGGCATCGACCACCACAAGCGAGATACCGGGAATCCCGCGCAACACTCTTGCAACCAGTGATCCGACGGTACCAAATCCGATCACCACCGCTCGATCGCCAACCTGAACACCTGAATCCCAAATCGCATTGACCGCGGTTTCAAGATTGCTTGCCAGAGTCGCGCGTGCGGCAGGAACATTTTCCGGAACCGGATGAACATCGCCAATGCGGACACGGCAAACCGTCTGATGAGGATGCAGGAGATGAACCCGTTCCCCAATTCGCTCTTTAGGACCGCGAACGATCCGGCCGACCATGGAATAACCGTATTGAAGTGGAAACGAAAACGTTCCGCGCATGTAAGGACAGGTCATTTCATCCCAGAGCGCAGGAGGTACCTGCCCGTTGAAAACGAGTTTTTCAGTTCCGAGACTGACCGCCGAGTACTCAGCTTCGACATCACAAAATCCTGATTCCAGTGGCGGTAGTTCTTCCGAACGGATTGCCGCAGTTCCTGCTTTTTCAAACCAAAGTGCGCGGGTCATGGTTCCTGACATAAAGTGAACTCCTTCAATAAATCAAAATAAACGGATAGAAAACGCTCAACATCCTTTTCATCCAGAAAACGATTGTCGTAACGACAAACCACGATCACATCCCGGGGTGTTTGAATGATTCGCAAACCTAGATCATAAAAATCCAGACCGGTCCAGGTCAGTTCCGTTCGATGATCCTCGAGAAGGTCGATCGGAAAATTTTCCGGCCCGTACTGGCTCACATCGAGGGGAATATAATTGAAATGCACAGACGGAAGCCTGCGAATGTCGCCGCCCAGAACTTCTTCGAGCAGATAAAGGTAAGGAACTTCTGAATGAACAAAGGTCTCCTTGATCGACCGATTCGTTCTCCGAAAGGCCTCGGTCGCGTCGGGTTCCCCCGACAAGTCTGTTCGTACGATCACGATTCCGGCAAGGTAACCGAAGGAACTTTTCTCGGGCGCTTCCCGCCCTCCGAGCACAGTAGCGATCGCGATTTCAGATTCTCCCGTATTTTTCTGCACGGCTCTCTGCAAGGCGGACGCAAAGACCGTAAAGATCGACTTGCCCTGTTTCCGGCAATAAGCCTGAAGCCCCTCGGAGAGAGGATGCTCCATTAGAAACGGTTTCAAGGAAAGATGGGTGGGCGGAGTTTCCGGGCGAGGACGAGTCCCCCGGAGAGGAAGCTCCTTCTGACTGGACAAATGCTGTCGCCAGTAAGCGATATGTCTTTCGGCCTTTTCGCTCGCGAGAAATGCCTGCTGCTTTTGGACGAATTCAGAATATTGAGGAACAAGGGAAACGAGCGGACTGGATTCTCCACTCATGCGGGCCATGTAAAGCTGAATCAGTTCGCCATACAGACGAATGAAAGCTGCCCCATCCGCGGCAATATGGTGAAGCGTGGTCGCAAGGATCGATTCGGCTGAACTGAGCTGAATCAAACGGATCCGGATCGGAAGTTCATCCAACGGGATCGGTCTCGCATTAATATCCGCAATCTCTTGTTCAAGTCGGACTTTTTGATTTTCTCTTTCTGTCGAGAGATCCACTCTCTGTAAGCGGAAGGCTGCAGATGACAGATTCTTGCGAACGGGGGTCCCGGATCGGTCATCCCAAGCCGTACGAAGCGATTCATGCCGGTCGATCAAAACACGACAACACTCCTCAAGCAGATCCGCGTTCACTTCGAAACGAAGCTTCAGCTGCACATCGATATTCGAATGAGGGATCTCCGGGTTCTTTTGCACACCCAGCCAGACATACTTTTGTTGGTAAGATAATTCGGGTGTATTCACCCCATCGATTCTAGCGTCAGATCAAACAATCTTGCAAGGAATCACGGCGTCTTCATCGAACGAATAGACCGCACAAAGCCGGTGGTAACCGTCAGCAATGAGCACCTTGCCTTGTCTCTCGTCCCGAACGAGAAGGATCGGAGAAAGTTTGTCACCCAGGATGATTTTGGAACGGTCCTTTTGCACGTGACTGTTACTCACCCCTAGAAGCGACAAACCCGAAGCTCGAAAAACATCCTTCGCCGCAAACTCAGACATTTCGGCGTGCTTCAACTTCCCGGCAAGATCCTTTGCCTCCTTGGGTTCGAATGTCAGGCTCAAATAGGATTGTGCAGCAGGATAGTCGTGATTTTCTGGCTTGGGGAGCCATTTGATTTTCACACTTTTCATACCTGAATCGAGTGCAATATTCAGACCCGGGATTTACTGATCAAAGCTCATCCTTGAATGACAACTGCGGGATAAGACTCAATATACGCTTCGCCATTGCAACCAAAATAGGTCACCTTGCGTTCATTGAAATCGACGTCATAACGAACGACTCCGGCATTCCAGGAAGAAGCTAAAAACTGGTCAAACGTGCTTTGCCCGGCTTGATCCGTTCTGAGTGCGCGAATGAGCGCCTCTTGATCAAATGGCGGTATGTCGGCCATGCCATTCACGAGTGGAGTTCCCTGATTAATCACTGCCCCCTCATTGGTCAGATACAGGCTTTGGCAAGCGGGCAGAAACCAGAGGTTTCGGGATACGCCTGCAGCCCGGAGTGTTTCCGCAAGATAAGGAAATCCACCCACCTTCGGGCGGATGCTCATGGCTTGTTTCATGGCTGCGATCAGATTTTCGGTAGCTTTACTCATGTGGGTCTCCTTATTCCAGTGGCGCCTTCGCCAGTTGATGGCTGGTAGCAATTTTTTTTAACGTTGCACTCAACGCCTGTCGTTCCGCCTTGGTAAGGACGGAAAAAAACGTCTCATCGTTTTCATCTGCGAGCGCTGCAAGCTTTGGAACCAGTGCAGTGCCTTTTGCGGTGAGCTTGATATCCTGGAAACGCCGGTCTCCAGAAGCTTCCTTCCGACTGACTAGTCCCTTTTCAAGAAGTCGGGTGACGAGCTTCGAAATGGCGCCCTTGGTGTGGCCCGTGATCTCCGCAATGGTTCCGGGGGAAGTCATCCCTGCTCCGTACATTTCACGGAGAACCACCCACTCGGCGACCGTGACTCCGCTGTTTTCAAGCTTTCTTGCAAACGAGTGGGAAACATTGTTTGAAACAAGCCTCATCCAGAACCCGATGTGATCGGCGAGATCACTTACCTTGCTTCTTGCATCCATGAGACGTATATTAGTTTCCTAGGAAACCAATGTCAAGGGATGATATTGCTTCGCCTCCCCATTCAAGGTAGAAAGATTCATGGCCCATCCCTCAACTCTGTACCGCTTCCGCATTGACCTCACGGACATCGACCGGGGCGTGTACGAGCGTCTGGACTTCCGGATCGCCATGCACCCTTCCGAATCCGAAGACTTCCTGATGACCCGGGTTCTGGCCTATGCCTTGAACTCAAAGGATGACCTGCAGTTTTCAAAAGAAGGCCTCGGCACTCCAGAAGAACCAGCCATGAGCATTGTCAATCCGGATGGTGCGTGCGAGCTCTGGATTGAAATCGGAAATCCAAGTGCTAAAAAACTTCACAAGGCCACGAAGACCAGCGCAAAGGTGAAGATTTACACTTATAAAAACCCGGAACTTCTCATTCAAGAACTGAATGCGGCAAAGATCTATCAACCGGAACGCATGGAGCTCTTTTCATTTTCAGGTGAATTATTGAGCTCACTCGCTGCCAACTTGTCGCGGGATAACGCCTGGAACCTCATTCACAATGAAAATGGGCTCATGATTCAAATCAAGGACGAGGCGATTGAAGGCGAAGTGAACTCACACTCACTTTCGAAGCTTCTGAAATAAGACAAGCGGATTCAATTTCCAACCGCTTCATTCTCCCGGCACCACTTCGGAGATCATCGAAAATCCTTCTCCGCCATCGGGACAAGGCTCTCCATTTTGAATCGATTCGAGGATCCCGCTCCACTGATCCAGAAGAGCATTCACATCCATGTTGATCCGCTCATCCGTGCCCTCGTGATTAGCGATGCAGTAGAAATCCTGAAAGGTGTTTTTGAACTCGGCAATGAGAAGATTTTCTTCATCAAGAGAGGCAGAGTAACCCGGAAACTCCATACAGGACGCAACGTTGTTATAAGCCCGGATGAAACCCGCATTACAATACGGTGGAAACATCGGAGGAGGTGGATCCTGTGTGACTGCCGGAACGTTCTTACAAGCGGCGAATGCAAGCAACGATAGAGCGGCATATCCCAATTTCATCCGGTGTTTTCCTTGTATCTTGGACTGCCAGAAACATGCCGTGCCCTCCCACGGATGAGGCAATCCCGACGGGTCTGCCGGTTGCCTCTCTAGCTCATCTGCGCTATTCTTGAGTCATGCGTACCCTGATCGCCGCAGCCCTCAGTCTTCTGGTCCTTGCTCCATTCGCTCATGCCGACGAGGACAAACCGGTTTACCCACTTCTGATTAATCTTTTAGGCGGCGGATATGTCGATAACATCGCTCATTCACCGTTGAGCTCATCCCTTCAGCTCGCCTACGGGGGCGCTCTCGGATATGAATTCGTGCACTTCGAAGAGATGGAAGAGTTTTCCTCCATCGCTTTTCAGATCCACTACGATCACTCGCGCGTGACTTCGATCCTGGGTGCAAACACCGTCGATACTTTTTTAGGACAACTGACTTTCAGAAAAGTGGATGGCCCACTCTTCTACTTCGGACCGGAAGCCGGAATCGTTCGAATCGGCCAGGCACCCGTGATTACCGTTCCTGAAGTGGGTGGTCTGACCGGAATCGAGTTTCCAGTCTCAAGTCAGGTCACCTTCGGCCCTGAGATCAATGTCGCTTACCACTTCAAGGGAACCGGAGCCGCAAACGGTACCACCTACGTAGTCGACGGGGCCCTCACGGCCAAATTTCTATTCGTTCTCAGCATCCATCTCTGATTCTTCTCCAGCCGGAATTCCAACCGCCGTTCTGCCGCTTGCCCGTCACTTGCCGGGGACCCGACAGCGCTTTTCCTTTTTAAGTCATTGAAATCATTGAGTCATCCATCTGGCACAGCTGTCGCATTGTATTGGGATGAAACCACTCACGGTTTCGAAACAATTTAGAAAAGGAAAACATAATATGAAAAAACAATTCTTCGTTCCAGCACTCGTCGCTCTCTTTCTCTCCCTCTCTGCAACTGCAGGAGAAAACAACCTGAACACAGCTCCAGACCAAACCCCGGATGTGGAAGTAGGCCTCGTCGGAAGCGGACTTCCGGATCACTCCATCACCGCTCGCAACGTCAAAGGAACCGGTCACTCCATGTGGGTGACGATCTATAACACCTTCGATTCAATTCGCGACTCCGGATGTGTGAAGGAAGGCGAAGAACGCGTCTTCACCGGTTACTATAACCCCATGACTTTCAGATTCCGTGCTGAAGTCACGAAGGACGTGAACTGCGGCGGACCGAAAGTGGACGACCTCTCCCTGAACTTCGCAATGCCATTCAATGGTGACGGCACTGCGATTCAGCTGATGAACGGAGATCGAGGCTTCTATCTGGCCCAGAAGTCTTCACGCCAAGCTCAGGTTCAAGCACAGGCCCATGATGAAATCCAAGTCCAAAACAAGAGCGACCGCTCTGCATGGGTGACGATTTACAACACTTTTGAATCCATCCGCGACGTCGGCTGCGTGAAAGCAAACGACCAGATCGCCTTCAGTGGCTACAAGGGTCCACTCCCGTTCAAGATCCGTGTTGAAGCGAAGGAAAATGTAAACTGTGGTGGCAACACCGTCTTCGACGCCTCCGGAACCGTTTCACTGATGACCGCTTGGAAAGGTATCGGAATTCTCGAAGGCTCTGCGAACACCGGTTACAAGTTCAATACTAAAAGCGAATAAGTTGTGTGGTCCCCACCCCGTTCATCTTCGGATGGGCGGGGTTTTTCCATTTGGAACTTCGAGATCAAGAAGACACTCTTTATTTTCGAGACCGCCCGCAAAGCCGGTCAGTTTGCCGCTGGAACCAATCACCCGGTGGCAGGGAATGATAATTGAAATCGGATTGCGCCCGATCGCTGCTCCCACCGCGCGTACCGCTTTTGGTCTTTTGATCTTTTTAGCGATCTCGCCATAAGTCCGGATTTCACCAAACGGGATATTGAGAAGTTCGTCCCAGACCTGCTTCTGAAACTCGGTTCCAGTGGTCTCAAGTTTGAGTGAGAACTTCTTCCTTTTTCCTTCGAAGTACTCCTTCAGCTGCTCTTCCGCATCCAGAAGAACGGGGTGCTTCTTGTCTTCGGAAAGCTCTCCGAGCCTGACCCGTTTCGGATCATCCTCTTCCCAGAGAATCGCAACCAGCTTCTGATCGCTTGCTACGAGAGTTAATTTTCCGACCGGACTTTTCATCGTTTTAAATGAAAGGTTCATTTTTTCTTCCCTTTTACTTTTGAAAGTGGTTTTGCGTAATGTTTCCAGAGATAGACCGCAACATAAGAACGCCACGGACGCAGCTTTTCGAGATCAAGCTCCGGATGTTTTTCGATTGCGCGCTTCAGGATGAGATCCGTTCCCGGAAACGCATCCACATCCCCCAAGGCCCGCATGTTGATATACTCAGCAGACCAAGGGCCGATCCCCGGAATCTCTAGCAACTGATTCTTTGAAACTTCCGAATCCTGAGGACTCCCCAAATCGAGTTCACCCGATTCCACTCGTCTTGAAATTTCACGAATGGTTCGTTTTCGAACAGTAGTGGTTCCAAGCCTGGAAAGATCAGAGACGGCAAGTGCTTTAGGCGCTGGGAAAAGCCATGCATCTTCTCCGGTAAGGGGATGAGTCATCTTCTCTCCATAACTCTCCACCAGACTCTTCACGAGTCCCCTTGCTCGATCAACGGAAACCAGCTGTCCTAAAACCGTGTGGATCGCACTCTCATATGGATCCCAGCCTCTCGCAAGCCTCAACCCCGGATATTTTTTCCAGATGGAATTCAAGAAGCGATCTGCTTGAAAAGCATTGGCGACCAGAGGTGGATCTGAATCCAGATCAAACATCCGTCGGATCTTCTGGGCCACGGTGAAGAGAACCGAGGGATCGTCGACCCAGACTTGAAGTTTGAGTTCTGAATTTCCAGGATCATGCGTGACTTCGAGAAACCCAGTTATTTTACCCAGACGAAACACGCGGGCATAAGCCTCTTCCGTCACCGTTTCCACTCCTGCAATGAGATGTGATCGATAAAACGCAAGCAAGGTGTCCCAGTCAAAGGGAGGTCGGTAAGACAGACCGAGCGTGATTCCCTGATCTTCCTCCCGCTCCCGTTTTTTCCGGAGTACTGTGGGTGCGCGTTTGAAACGCTTTAGAAAAGCATCGTTGAATCTTCGAAGCGAGGAAAATCCGGCCGTCAGTGCGATCGCAGTCATGGGAAGATTCGATTCTGTAATCAGCTTGCGAGCGAAGTTCAGACGGTTGTTAAACGCGATCTGCTTCGGAGTCTGCCCCACCTCATCGACGAACAGGCGTCTCAAGTGACGGGCGGTCACTCCGAACTGCCCTGCAAATTTCTCTTCACTGGATTCGATGAAGCCACGGGTTGCGATCACCCGAAGCGCACGACTCACCACCGAAGATTTTCCAGACCAGACCGGAGAAAGCGGAGCGCTCTCAGGTCTGCACCGGAGACAGGGACGATAACCCGCTTTTTCCGCCGCCGTGGCACTTTCAAAAAACTCCACGTTTTCCCGCTTCGGTTTCGCCGGACAGATGGGGCGACAATAAATTCCAGTCGTCTTCACCCCTACAAAGAACTTCCCGTCGAAACGGGAATCCCGGGCAAGCATGGCTGCGTAATAAACATCGGCCTTGGACATGAATTCAACTTACCGGATCCGGAGGCAAAATACTCGCCATTTTCGGACATGGTCCTTTTTCAGGATTTCCGGTTCAGCTGTCTGAAGAAATAATGGAAATGGGAACCAGTCCCTCGCCCGTGGCAGGAACCACCGCACCATTGCGAACACCGGTAATCAGGGTGTTCCAGGAGGTCACCGAATTCGGTACACTGATGCCCGTTGTGACGGTGTTGCCGGAAACAGTCTCTTCCGCATTACAGATCAGAGCACCGTACCGGGTGGCGAAGTTGCTGACCATCTGCTGCTCTTGATCAAGACTGGCGTAGTAACCGGGATACTGAAGCGCCTGAATCACACTGTTGTAGCTGTTAATGAAATCCTGATCGCAGTTTTGAACCGTTCCCGTCGGGGCAACGTAGCGCTGAGCCTCGATCGCTCCCAGCTGACTTTCACAAGCGGTGAGCACGGGAAGCAAAAACAGAACAGAAGCGCATGACTTGAAAAGGCCTGACATACCGTCAATATAGCACCAACCCGTGTCAGCAGGCAACCAGACAACAAGCCCTCGCCTTCCAAAAGGTTGTTCGGTAAACTGATCTTCAATGCAGGAAGGACGCATCTTTTCAATCCGGAATCTTCTAAGACAGGCTCAACTGTCCGCCATTGATATCATTCCCACCCTGCGTGAAGCGGGAATCGATCCTGAGGAGCTCGCAAACAATCCGGATTACAAAAGCACCTTTCAGGCTTTTAACCAGGCGTGGACTGAGATTCCAATTGTGGCGAAGGATCCACACTTCGGACTCCTGGCTGCCGAACTTGCCCAGCTTGCTTATCCACAAATTTCAGAACACCTGATTCGCGTGAGCCGGAATGTCCGGGAATCCTTCGAAGCGGTCCGCTATGCGGTTCTCGCGGTACCCTGGGCCCTTTTCAAATATTCCTCCACACCGGATGGAGGAGGCGTACTGGAAGTCACCTCACAGGATCCTGCAGTCGAAATTCCCCGCGGCTATATCGAGTTCGGTCTCGCTGTTGCCTATCTGGTTCGCCGCAGGTTCAGCACACTCCCCTGGTCTCCGGCCCGACTTGAACTCACTGCAAAAAGCGAACTCCCCAGCCCTCATCATGCTCGCGTGTTCGGTTGCCCTGTCGAATTCGGTGCCGCAAAAAACCGTCTCATTATTTCGAAGGAATCGATGGAGATCCCCACTCTTCAGCCGGATCCGTCACTCTTCTCCCTGCTTTCTAATTTCGCGGACCGGGAGCTCAGCACCCTGAAACAAACTCAGCCAGCCCTTCCCCGGTTTCAAGGACAAGTAAGAGAGGCTCTGAGCCGCGCTCTCGCCCAGCGGGAGAGTGGCGCTAAAAACATTGCCAAGGGTCTCGGAATCAGTGAGAAAACCCTGCAGCGCAGATTAAAAGATGAAGGAACCTCGTTCCAGAAACTGCTCGATGAACTTCGTTATGATCTGGCGGAATCACTTCTGAAGAAGAGATCTGAAATCAATATCGACGGGATTGCTTTCATTCTCGGTTACTCGGAACCGAGCGCATTTTACAAAGCTTATCGTCGCTGGACCGGACGGGTTTTCAATCGAGAAGTGAAGACGGATTTTTGATCGGATTTCCGGAGACCTTGAAACTGAAATTTTGAATCAGACCCAAGTTCCCAGCCCGCAACATCAATCTCATCCCCTGCATGCGTTTCGGCGATGAAGTTCACTTCATAGGATTCAATCAAATGATCCTTGTGCAACTCGAAGGGAATCGCATCGAGAACCCACTCAGCGTACTTCGTGTTGTTCACATGGCCATTCAGGTCGAGATCACTGTTCCGAACCTTGAATCCGGATTGAAAGCGGGGTGCAATCGCCTGATCCCGGTTGTAATCGATTTTTTTCGCTTCGTAAGAGAGAGCTCCCTCGCCCCGGAAAGGCATCTCGTAGTCATCTTGATTCACCTTTTTCGGCTTTCGAGTCGTCATGTCCATGGTGAGCCAGCTTGATGCACATTCGCCGATCCGTTCGTCCTCGATGTGAATTTCAAAATCACGTTTTGCAAAAAGATTGTCGATCGGTCGAACCCACGTGGAGACCCGAACCTGTTCTCCCCACTCCGGCCAGCGCTTCATGTGAAGCTCCAGGCGAACCAACGCCCAGATCAATCCCTTATCCAGTGTTTCCTGAAAACCGTGCCCGAAATGAGTCACATGTCCCCACGCCGTGTCCTGCATCAGATTCAACAATCCAACCAAGCCCAGTCGTTGATGAGGATTGAGAAAGAGCGTGTCGACTTCGTACTGTTTTGACCAGACTGGGGAACTCACAGACCTATTCTGTAACGAATTTTTCTGGCCAACAACTCGATTTTTACCTGTCTCGGGCGTCCTGTCCTGTCTCATTTCTCAAGCTCTTGCAATTCGCGTGACTGGGGCAAGAATACGCTCTGCGCTTCTCGCACGGCAGCGTGCTTTTCAGGTCTTCGGGATGAAAGCCTTGATCTTGAGATCGGATGCGATTTGAAGGACCTCATCGCGCGTGCCGTCCGAGAGAGACTCAAACTCAATCCCGTATCCTGGAAGAAGATCTTCAACCTGCTCACGTCTCACCCAGCGCACGACACCCGAGCCTTCAATGCTGAGAATGTTTCCCTCGGAAAAGCGGATGTGAATCGCCACTTTTTCACTGGAAACCGGAAGGTCGGTCGTTCCGGCTACGAACATCCCACCGCGCCCGAGTGAAAACTCGCCTTTTTTTCCCGAAGCTTCAATACTTTTGTACGTTCGGTGGCAGGTGGCGCCATTTGATGAAAGGGACAACGCACCTTTCAATCGGTCCCGGATCGGAGTCAGAATCCGCGAAACTTCGGCATCGATCTGATCAAGGTCAAATGGTTTGGTGAGAATGGACTCTGCCCCCATGTCAAAAGCTTCTTCACGGGAAAGATCGGAAAACCCGGTGATCAGCATCACAACGGGGAATTCAGAATTCCATTCCTTGATGTTCTTCAGGAGTTCGACCCCGTCGCCACCCGGCATCCGGATATCAGAAACCACCGCGTCGATCTTCTCGCGCTTTACAATTTCAAATGCCTGCTTCCCATTACTAGCCTCAAGCACTTTGCACCCGAGCGATTCAAACTCCATGCAAAGAGGCTCACGCAAGGCTTCCTCATCATCCACAATTAACAGCGTTTTGCCCTTGAGGTGCTCCAGATTCATTTTAAATTATTCCGTCCTTGTTCTGCCGTTTTGGCAAGGTCACGATGAACCTTGTATGCTGGGAAGAAGGATCGTATTCAAGCGACCCGTGATGGGCGTTTACAATCCCTTTTGAAATGCTCAGTCCGAGCCCCGTTCCCTTCCCCACTTCCTTTGTAGTAAAGAAAGGCTGAAAGAGTTTGGATTGGGTCTCAATTGGAATCCCGGTTCCACTATCCGTGAAAGAAAGAGTGAGCAGATCCCGGGTTTCACTTATATCAAGTTTCACCCACTTCTCCGGAAGCTCTTGAACCGCATCAAAACTGTTGTTCAAAATGTTTAGAATGACTTGCGAGATCTGAACTGACCGGCACTCGAGTTCGAGACCCGCCGGAATCCGGGTCACTTCGAGCGTGGTATTGAAATTTTTAAAACGGCTCTCACAGAGAACCAAAGCATCCTGAATGATCGAGCTGAGTGAAGTGAAAAGAAACGGGTCCCGCTCCCCTTCCCGAGCAAACGCCCGAAGTCCCTTGATGATGTCACCGATCCGCTTTGCAGTCGCAGCAATGAGCTGTGCCCGCTCTTCGAGCAGTTGCGGTGTCAGGGTGCCACGTCTTTGAAGTCGTTCCAGCTGATTTGCGTGGATGGTGATGATCCCGAGCGGGGAATTGATCTCATGAGCGATCCCGCCCGCCATTTCACCGAGAGCGGACATTTTCGCCGAGTGGGCGAGAATTTTCTGTTGCTCCTCGAGCGCTTCGTTCATCGCAGCGAGCTCCTGGGAGCGAACATTAAGATCAAGGTTCGTTTGTTCGAGTAAAAGTCGTCGTTCTTCCGATTTGCTCGCGTCCCGGGCTACAGAAACAATGCTGTACCGGAGACGATAGAGATAAATAGCGGTTCCGATCGAAGCGATGGCGGTGATGAGATTGATTCCCGCTTGCACATAATAGTATGGGTACCAAAGCCCCACCGTTTCCATCAGGTGCCCGACCCCGCAGGCCAGAATGAAGACCCCGAAGAGCAGGAACATCAGGTTGAATTGAAGCTTGATCCGCTTGACGAAGATCAGAAGGATGGTCGAAACGACAAAATATGAAATCCCGATCGAAAGATCAGTAGCAAACATCGTCCAGACGAGGCCCGGATGATTCAGGTAGCAATGAACGTGCGGCATGAATTCCGACTTTGAAAATAGCTCCGTCAGCATGTGAAAATTGTTTCTGATCTGGCGGGGAGAGTCAACACCGGATTCCCGGTTATATTCCTTTTCCAATATGCCCGCCTCTTCATGGCAAGCAAATTGCTACCTCCCCTCTGTCTAAAATCCAGGGGCATTTTTGTTACGGCTTGATGCTCTCTTGGGAAAGGAAATCGATCCGCATGCACCCATCACTCTTCGCAGCCACTCTCCTTCTGTTTTCTGCCGGTTCCGCCTTCGCCTCAAACCGGTACGTTTCAACTGTGGGGACGGACTCGAGCAACAACTGCTTGTCGGTTGCGACCCCCTGCCTGACCATTCAACACACGATCGATCAAAGCAGTAGCGGTGATATCGTAACCGTTGCAGCCGGAACCTACGCCCTCTCTGGAATCAGCAGCTTCCTCACAGTAAACAAGTCCCTCACCTTCCACGGTGCTCAATGGGGAGTCGATGCCCGGACCCGTTCCGGTCCTGAATCCATCCTGAGCAACGAACAAGGAATCAATGTCACTGTAAGCCAGGTCGTTTTCGACGGCTTCACCATTCGGGACAGCAACAATCCAGCTTACACAGGATTTGGACTCTGGCTCAATCCGAACACGGATGGCGCTCAGATCCTGAACAACATCTTCACCCACAACATTGCGGGCCTGGGTCTTTCAAACCTCGGCACCACCCAGGTGCTCATTCAGCACAACGTTTTTGACAGCAATAATGTCGGGGGGCCTGCTTCTGGAACGGGGATCTACACGGATGAGTATGTCGGTGGCGCGGTTTCAAACGTCCTCATCAACGAAAATAAGTTCACGGGTAACGCCAATGCCGGAATCGCTTTTAGCAGCGTGGACATCACTCGCCAGGACTCGAACATCACCGTTTCCAACAACTCTTTCGACAACAACGGGCGGGGAATGTATTTCTACAACATCAGCACCTTGAACATCACTGGAAACACAGTCACCAATCTGAGTAATCCAACCGACGGGGGCTCCAGCACCGCTCTCGGACTCTGGGGAAATGACAATGGCGTACTCGTTGAACAGAATAACTTTGAAAGCGGTCCGAAGTACGGCATCTATCTCATCGCGGGCATCACTCCCAACAACACGAACGTAAACATTCATCTGAACAATATTTTTGACTACGCAATCACCGGAATATACGTCGCGACAGCACCGGACGCCCCGGTTGCTTTCGCCACCTGCAACTGGTGGAGAAGTGTTGATGGTCCGAGCAGCACGGTCAATCCGGATGGAACCGGGGACGCCGTCATCGGTGACGTCCAGCTCGCAAACTTCTCCCCATGGCTGATTGGTTCAGCTCCGGACGCACCTTGTGGTTGCGGCCCGTCTTTCACACGAGTTTCCTCAATGGTCTCCGGATTGTCCGGAAAACCCTGATCCTTGAGAAAAGAAAAGGGACGAGTTATGAGCTCGTCCCTTTTTCATTTTCAGTGGGTGAACTTTTCTATTTAAGATCGACGCCGTAAGCGCTTTCCCAGACGTTGGTGTAGAGCGCTTGAAGCGTTGCCGCAAGCGACGGATCCGCAACTGCAATCCCCACGTTCCGGGTATTCAGGAAATAGGAATCCTGCCAGTTTTCGCTTCCAACCCAGCCGGCACTTCCACCATCAATGACGAAGTATTTGCTGTGAATCAAACGGGCGTATTGAAGCGGTCCACCCGACCACTGAGGAATGGTGATCGCCTTGATCTCAACGTTCGGCAGTTTTGCGAGCGCCAGAAGACAGGTCTTGCTCTTCGCATTCATCACGGTCGCATCGACCATGAGACGAACTTTCACTCCGCGTTTCGCCGCCTCACGAAGGACATCGTCGAGTGCTGTGAAGCTTGGGCCTTTTCCAGTGAAAGGACTGGTGGTGTATTCGTAAACTTGAACGTCGATGGAAGTTTTCGCATTCGCCATGAGAGTCGTCACGGCGTCCAGCGTGTCTCCGATTGCTGCCGGATTCGCTTTTTTCGGAGAAGCGATGACAGTGAGACCCGGAAGACCGCTGCTTGTATCTGCAATCATTCGATCAAAATCAGCTTTCTTCGCTGCTTCAGTCAGCTCGCTGGAAGAAGAGCCCGACATCTCGGTCGCGTTTGGCCAGTCGGTGTTGAAAATGGATTCGAGATCAGCTGCGATTCCTGCATCCACGGTATGGATCCCCATCTCGTGAATGTGAGAGAGTGCAAGCCAGTCCATGTTCGCACTGCCGGTATAAGCATTCAGACCGTCGGCCACCATGTACTTCGCGTGCATGATGCCCGGAGAAAAATCGATCTGGCGAAGATCAATGTTCGGAATGTTTTGAACGCTGTCTGCTTCGTTCGAATTCTTTTTGAGAAAAGCCGAATCGAGAATGAAACGAACCTTCACTCCGCGGGCTGCAGCAGCCTTGATTGCATCCATGACCGGATCCAGAGACTGGCCAGGTGAGTTGTTGATGTAATATTGTTCAATGTCGAGGGTCCGTGTCGCGCTATTCACGATATCAAGCCAGACCTGCTGGGTCAGCGCTACGCCTGGAACCTGAAGTGTCGTCTCGATCGGAAAACTTTGAACGACTTCGGCTGTAGACTGGGCATAAGCCCCGTGAATGAATAGAAACGAAAGTGCAAGGCTGGTAAAACCGGTCTTTTGTCTTTTCATGCGTTCCCCTGAAGCTGTTGATCTGAAATAAAATTGTCATGATTCCGATGAAGCCGCAAAACGAATTTCGACAGAATTCAGTCAGAAGCAGAAGCGCGGCGCACCAATAAGAAGAAAACTTAAGGATGACGCGTTAGCCAAATGGAAAAACCTCTTACTTCAGTTGAACTTTGAAAATAGCGGAATGGGTCTCAGTAAATCCATTCTTCCGGTAAAAGTCACGTTGATAACTTTCGCGGTCACGGTTCGTCGATACGATGATCCGGGAACAACCCCACGCGGTCGCTCGTTCTTTCAGCGCTTCCACCAGAAGCGCTCCCGCTCCCTGGCTTCTCGCCTTTGACGAAACCACAAACTCATCCATCTCGAGACTTGGCCCGTCGAAACGAAGCTGGGGTTTGAAGGACCAGGAGAGAAACCCCTGAACTGTGCCTTGATCATCTTCAGCCAGAAGAACACCCATGCATGAAGAAGACAGGATCTCCGTAAAGGTTCGCTCCAAGGAAGCTCCCGGCTGGTATCCGAGCTCTTTTAACAAAGGGGGAATGAATTTAAAATCCTGAAGGTCTGCGTCTCTGATCTTCATAAGCGCCACTATCCGAAACGACGATGCTGCCTGAAAAGCAATTGTTCATCTGCAAAAAAATCAAGCAGCCGTGCGAGATGAGCAGGCTCTCGCAACATTGCAAGGTGTCCGGTCGGAATTTCCTTCACTTCGGTCGGAGAAAAATTCCGGATCATCTGATCCTGGAGCTCCGGACGAACCGCCAGATCATTCAGAAGTTTGAGATAAAGTCTTGGAACATGAGGAACCAGAGCGCCGCATTCGTCCTCGTAATAACCCAGACTCTCCGTGTGATAACGTTTGATCACTTCTTCGATTTGGGAAGAATTCAGATCGTTACACTCCGTATCCTGAATTGCACCTTCGGAAGGTTTCGTTCCAAGCCCGCGCCAGTAGAGTTTTGAAGCCACTCTTCGGAGAGTCGGAAGGGTTGAAAGATAAGATCCACCCAGAGCAGGAATAATCGAGGCCATCGAGACCATTCCGACAAGCTGTTCACCGAGAGATGCGGCCAGTCTCAGACCAAGGACACCCCCTTCTCCGTGAGTCACGAGAATCTTTTTGTCGATTTTCGAATGCTCGATCTGCCGGAGTGCTGAAATTTCGTAATCATCGATCCCGCTCTCCCGATCCACGTTCAGGAATTCGATTGCGGTGGAAGGATAGGAAAGTTCGTTCTGCAGATCCTTCCACACCCATCCCCGTAATCCGGCGCCCGGAACCAAGATGAACTCCAGATGAGTCTTCTGACGAACTTCTTCGATCTCACGATTTACGACGAGTTCCATAAGGGTTTTCTCCTCCCCCCTATTTTAATCGAGTCGGATCAAATCTTCGGATTTTTTGCGTTAGCTTATTTTTAACGGAAGAGGTCTAGAGACGACACTCATTCCATTCGAAATCCTGCTTGCAGCCCAGCACTTCACGAATGGGAGACGAGAGGATCTCTTTTTTACGGTCTTCGCCGTCGGTATGAGAATCCTGCACATACTGACGCAGCACGAGCGACTCAGCCGGAAAGTTTTGTGACAACGAGGGTGCAGAACACTGCCATGAGGAACTCGCGAGAAAGGTCGCTCTCCGGTCCCAGAGGGATTGGAAATTTTTCATGTATTCAGCAACCACGTAACTTCCCATCACATCGGCGAAACGTTCGACCGGAGAGGAACTGTATCCTTCGTCCACCAGTTCCCGCCTCGAAGAAAACTCTCCTTCCGAAGCAATCATCGCATTGTCGATCACGCCGAAAATCGCCTGGGTATTGTTGATCGACGTCCGGAGTTTCTGCAGTGGATCCTTGTCGGCGTTGCACTGGTACTCGTTCAGGAACACGGTCAGCACGGAAAGTTCTCCATCCAGTGATTCGTGACTCCAGTCGGATTTCAAATACGAGCAGGGATTCAGATAGGCCGGATTGTGCACGTTCTTTCCATTCGAAAGCGGAAGCTTCGGCCTGGTGATCCGGAGAAAAGCTTCCTCGTCGGCAAGGTCCCGGATTCGAGCCTGACTGGCAGTGCTTGCAAAACGCTGTACATTCGCGGCATCCAGAACGCGTGTCGGGCTCCGCTTCAAGCACCGGTTGAACTTGGGAACGTCGGGAGCAAACTGCGCAAGATCAGCGGCCCGTTTTCCAAGCTTGCTCTTGAAGCTTTCCCAGTCACCACAGGAAATGGGGCCTGGATCTTTGGAACACCAGTTCTTTTCAAAGCCCTGGAGCTCCTCGCTGATCTCACTACTCTTGAAGTACTGGAAGAGACTCCGGTCGATGTCGAGCGCGTGCGACATTTCGTGGCCAAGAGTTTGCAGACTGTCCTCGCTGTTGAAGTCACCTGCACAGACGGTCAGCACATTGTAATGGGAATAGTAATAAGCGTTCACGGTCGTGGAAGCACAATCCTGGTCGGTCAGTTCGGGCATGCTTCCCGGAGGCACGAGTTTCATCGTGCGCAAACGCTGGGACCAGTCGTTCCGGAGTGAAACCGTGATCGGAAGCTGCTTCAGGACTTCGAGATAGACTGCACGCAATTCTTCAAAAGTTGAATTCACCCGGTTCCAGTTCGGATTGTTTCTCCAGATCGCCCGGGCAACCTCGGAAAGCAGAATACGTCGCTCCTGGCTCTGATAGTGGGTCATCTCAGGTGGCGTCAGGTCGTCCGTGATCTGCGGATAGCTGGGAAACTGGTGCGCCGTCCGCATCAAAAGCGCTTCTTCAATCGCCATCTTCCACAGGTGATCCAGCTCAGACAGCTGCTCCATCGACTCCATCCGGTCAATCAGGTTCATGAATTCGCGTGGCTTCTGATGAATGAAGTCTTCGGTTTTTTGAAAATAATTGTGCGCACGCAGGATCGATGCAAAATCCGAAGGAAGGGATTTCTGATTCTTGATCTTGCTCTGGGCGAGTTCGTAATAGACCTGTTTCAAGTCGTTCTGGGTTTTACCCTGCCGGATGAAGATCGGCACCCCCGTCTTGGTCGAAAGCATCAGGTTCCCGTCGTGTCCGGGCTGATAGAGCGAATTGCAATAATGATTCATCATCGTCAGACAACCGGGGTTGGACGCCTGATCCAACGAAAACGGTTGAGGGTCAAACAAGCTGCTGTCCACTCCGCTCGCGGGTTTGACCTGCTCCAAGGTGCAGGACGCGAGTGGAAAGAATAAGGCGGCCAGTAAGGCGATGCGAGAGAAAGAGAACCGCTTGAGCATCTCTACTTATTATACGCCTCCTGGAATGAAGGGTCATTCACTTTTGCGCTAAACAATTTGAATTTACAAAGGTGCGAAACAATACATAAAAACGATGTATATAAGCGAAGTGGTCAGGTAACAACCCTGCGGTTTCGGCACTACGCGACGCAAACTCCTTCAAAAAAAATCAGTGGCTTGAATCGCCCCGTCGAGGCTCATCTGTTCCCATTCGCCTCCGTGCGCACGCGTCGAAACACACTTTTCTCACTTCGCGCCTGAAACGGAAGCCACGAAGGAAGGAGAAAATCCCAAAATGCCTCGGAAACATTGATCGTAGGCTGTGGCCAGTTTTCGTCAATTTTCCTCGCAGGAACCGCACTTTTCCCTGTCTTAAAAACAGGATAAGAATCTTCCCACGATGTTGTTTCGATCATGGATCCTTGCAGTCTTCCTTTTGACTTTTTCAATCTCCCATTCAGCGCATGCCTACCCTCCTGGCGGAACGATTGAAGAGGACAGTGAAAGAAACGTCCGTTCGTTTCTCAACACCAATCTCACGCTCGGAGGGTTTTTTGCTTCCTCTCTCACGGGAGAGAAGCAGGAGAACCAGAATCTGCACTCCGCCTCTTCCGTCAATACTTTCGGTCTGAATCTGGGGGCCGAATTCTCGGACAGCCTGGCCTTCAATTCACAGATCATCAACTACATGACCCTTCCCCCTCAGAATCCGGAAAATGATCCTCAGTATCAGGGATTCTTTCCAGCCCACAATCAGCCTCAAAGCTTTCAGTTGGCCACTGCCGTTACTCAGGCCTACGTCGAGTGGAGTGCCAGTGACAACTTTGCAGTGGACTTCGGGCTTGGCTACGCTCCTTTTGGAATCGCCCTTCAGCTTTTCGAACCCGTCCTGTTCGTCCGTCGAGGCGGCCCTCAGTTTCTCACCAACAACGTTCTGGTCGTTCCAACCTGGGATGGACTTCGGGCTCACGGACAGTTTCCGGTTTCATCCACCGCGTTTCACTATGACGTCTACACCTTTTCTTCAAACTTCAATCCGAACTCACTCGGAATGGGGGAACGACTCTGGTGGCGATCCGAAGACGACAAATTTCGTTACGGCATTTCAAACCTGACCGGAAAACGTGGATTCACGACCTTTGATTCTGTCGGAATGGATCTCCGGGTGATTTCAGGCAACCTCACGCTCACGGCAGAAGCAGTGAAGAGTCTGGGTGAAGGAGCCCAGCCTTGGTCATTTTACGTCGAACCGGATTACAGCACTGCTCGCGATACCCTCATTCTCTTCGTCTTCGGGGACTACTTGCTTGATCCACTCGCCTCTATCGCTCCGACTTCGCAGGTTATTTCGGGCCCGTACCAGAAATGGGAGTACGGAGCCGGTGCGAACTGGCTTCCCAATGTCTTCACGCGCTTTCGCCTGAGCTTCACCCTGAACGACTACATCGGATCTTCTGCAGCCGTTCATCCAAACTATGAATCGCTCGATCTTTCCGTGGGGGTGTCGTTTTGAGTGTTCTGCTCACCAGCACTCTTCTGAGCGCCCTTCTCTCCTGGTCCGCATGGGCCGAGGAGAAAAAGACCGTTGTCTTCATCGTGAACGAAAAAAATCCGGTGAAGGAAATGAGCACGAAAGAAATATCGGATTTTTACTTCAAAAAGAACCGGCACTGGCCGGACGGCAGCAAAGTCCGTTTCTTCGATCAGAAGGGCGCTTCACCTCAGGAAGAATGGTTCTTGAAAAACATCCTGAAAAAATCCCAGCACGATGTGGATCTTTTCTGGGTCGGAGAAAAAAACCATTCGGGACAGGGAGCCCCCATTGTGGCCCCGAGTGATGACATGGTGATTTCAAGTGTAGCCGCAGTTCCCGGAGGCATCGGCTACATCTATGGCAAGGAAGTCGACCTGAGCCACGTTAAAAAAATCACGGTAAAGGATAGCGAATGAATTTCGTTCAGACTACCTCCATCGTCGGTCGTTTTCGATTCATCCTGGTCGCGATGTCGTTTCTCCTGATCCTCGAATTTCTTGGGTTTCTGCTCTCGAGCCAGACCCTGCGCACCGGAATTCATAACTTGCGTGAGATCAACTCGCTCACCGATTTCGCTTCCCAAGGGGGCGAAAACCTGAAGATCGCGATCGAAACCATTGAAAAAACGGCCGACCCGAAATCGGATTCAAAACAGCTTGAAACAATCTACAGTGTTGCCAAAGACCGAACCGTGGTTGTGATCGACACGGCGATCAAGGTCAACTCAATGGGTGCAAGCATCACCCACCTGTTCCTGGACGCCAAGAACTCAACCCAGGAACTGAATAACATTGCGGAAAAGATTTTCCAGACAAACCGGAACACGCCGAAAGGCAAGGCGCAGTTGAAAAAACAACTTCTTCTGGCGCATGAATTCGAGCTTGATGCGTCGGAATCACTTCGGGGGGCCGAGATCGAGCTGAGCAAGGTCGACACCATGATCTCCGCGGACTACTACCGCTCACGCCTGACTCCGCTAGTGATCGCCTACGGAATTGCACTCATTGCACTCTTCATCGGTCTGATTTTCGGTCACCGGATCATCCAGCACTTGAACCGCTCGCTTGGAAACCTGCTCAAGGCAACCGACGCCGTTTCCCAAGGTGACCTCGCAATCCATCCTCCGGTTCTCGCAAAGGACGAACTCGGACGCCTCACGGTTGCATTCGAAAACATGGTGCAGAACCTGGACAAGAGCTTGAAGGGCAGCAAGGCTGCAGCCGAACGGAACTCACGGCTTCTCAATATCACGGCAGCTTTTTCCCGGGCGGTTGACCTGAAGAGCGTGGCGGGGACCATGCTTTATTACGGCATCGAGGAGCTGGACGCGAAAACCGGGATTGTGGGAACACTTTCCGAGTCGGGAGAGGAAGTGGAACTCCTGACTCATTACGGGCTCTCCGACGAAGTGGTCAGAAAGTTCAGTAAATACCCGTTGTCTGCACAGCTTCCGAGCGCTGAAGCCATTCGCACCCGGGAAAGTATTTTCATCGAATCGAAGGAGGATTTTCTCCGTCGCTACCCGATCGATATCGCAGATTCATCCATTCCAAGAGCGGCCGCCTCCGCTCCCCTGATGGTGGACGGGAATGCGGTCGGCGCCCTTCGTTTCAGCTTTGATCACGAAAAAAAATTCACCAAAGAAGAACGCAACTTCATCGTCACCCTTGCCGATCTCGCAGCCCAGGCCTTTCAGCGAGCAAGCCTCTACAACCAGGCCCAGAAAGCGATCCGCGTCCGGGATGAATTCCTTTCCATTGCCTCGCACGAACTGAAGACACCGATCACCTCGCTCAAGATGCAGCTTCAACTCGCACTCAGGCAGACGAAGCAGAATCAAGCCCTCTCACCTGAAAAGCTGAATCGCATGCTTCAATCTTCGATCAACCAGGTGGATCGACTCACCTCGCTGGTGGAAGATCTGCTTGATGTAAGCCGGATCGAGGCAGGCAAGCTGTCCCTCCACTTCACGGTCTTTGACCTGAGAGACTCTTTGAAAAACGTCCTGGAACGATTCGAAGAAATCCTGAAATCCGAAGGCTGTCCGGCCACACTCCTTCAGGAAGACTCCGCCGTGATCGAAGGCGACACCTTCCGGATCGAACAGGTGATCATCAACCTCCTTTCCAATGCCATGAAATACGGAAGTGAGAAACCGATTGAGATTTCGCTCGTGAAGACAGGGTCGAAAGCCGTCGAGCTCTCCGTCCGGGACCACGGAATCGGAATTCCTCCCGAAAAACAGGCCATCATCTTCGAACGGTTCGAACGGGCAAGTGACACGGACAAGGTGGGTGGACTGGGTCTGGGCCTCTACATCGCCCATCAGATCATCGAAGCCCATCATGGAACCATCCGGGTCGAAAGCGCGACCGGCAAAGGATCTGCCTTCATCATTGAACTTCCACTCCATTCCTGACTCACACGGCTCACGATATGCATCTTTTAATTACGGGGCGCTTTACCCAAAGGAGCAGTCATGAGCGTAGAACAACTCAATGATCCGACATTGTTAGTGTGGTTGACCTGGACGAGCGTGTTTTTTCTTTTACTTCCCGGCCTCGCAGTCGGTGTGTGGGATTACAGGCATTACTACCGTGGGCACGCGAAAACGCCGATGCGGACGAATGTCCACTTTCTGCCTGTCAGGCACGCACATCACAAGAAGCATGAGCACAGGGAAAAACCGGCAGCCTAGAGGCTTCTCGGTTTTTTCAGCTGTGCGGATTCTTTCATGAAGCTGAAATAGAGCTGGAGTGGATCGGTTTCACGGATCAGCCCGGAGGCACTCACTCCGAGCAGGCGGATCGGTATCCGACCGACATCCGTCTTGGTCAGCAGTAATTGATTGAGGTAAAGATAGATCTCTTCCGCGGAATCCGTGGGAAGGGTAAAGGTCGTGCTGCGGGTGATCTGCTTAAAATCGAAGTACTTCACCTTGAGAGTGAAGGTCAGCGCAATCCACTGATTTTCCACCAGCGTCCCGGCAATCTCCTTTGCCAGTCCTTCCAGAACGGTGGAAAGCTCGACGATGGAAAGTGAATCCTTTTCAAAGGTGGTTTCCGTCCCGCAGCTTTTTGTATCCCATTCGGATTCAACCGGCCGGTCGTCCCTGCCGTGAGCGAGTTCCCACAAAAAATTCCCCATTGATCCGAGTACTTTTTCAAGTTGTTTCGGATCTGCATTTCTCAGATCAGATACAGTGAAGATTTGATTCTGATGAAGTCGTTCCGCTGTCTTCTTCCCCACCCCCCAGAGTCTTTCAACCTTGAGCGGAAGCAGAATCTTTTCGGTTTCCTCGGGACGAATCACGACCAACCCATCCGGCTTCCTGAGGTCACTCGCGATCTTTGCAAGAAACTTGTTGTAACTGACCCCTGCGGAAGCGGTCAGTCCTGTCCTCTCTTTGATCTCTTTCTTCAAGGCCTGGGCTAACCGGGTTGCGCTCGGTTCATTCCGTTTGTTCTCAGTGACGTCGAGATAAGCCTCATCGAGCGAAAGCGGTTCGACCAGATCGGTCGCGGACTTCAGAACTTCCATGATCTGTTCACTCGCTTCCGAGTAAGCAGAAAAGCGGGGAAAAATGAAGATCCCGTGAGGACAGCGCCGTTTTGCTTCGGCACAACTCATGGCCGACTTCACACCGAACTTGCGGGCCTCGTAGGAGGCAGCACAAACCACGGCTCTCGATTCGGGGTCTCCCCCGACGATCACCGGCTTTCCCCGAAGCTCGGGGCGATCCCGTTGTTCGACCGACGCGTAGAAGGCGTCCATGTCGACATGAATGATTTTTCTGGAAGGAGCCGGCATCAGCTCTGAATTTACCACAAATTGCGGTCAACATGGCGCAGCAGACCCAATTTTCCACCTTCTCTTTTTAAAAGTTTGTTACCGTTTATTCCATATGAAAAAAACAACTCTGTTCGGGGGAATCCTTCCCCTCCTCGGCCTCCTGATTCCGGCTGCACAAGCCGAAAACATCAAGCTTACGGCAGACATGCTTTATCAAGGGACCACCATCCCCCTGAGACGGGAATTCCCTTTAAGCACGGAAGTCAAAGCCTGTGACAACTTCTACGCCTACGTTTGTTCGGAAGCACAGAAAAAGTTCACCCTTCCAGAAGATCGCTCCCGCTGGGCTTTCGCTTTCTCGGACAACGCAGAACGAATCCTCTACGCGAAAAAACAATATTTCAAATTCCTCGAGAAGGGCTATGAGCCGGTAGCGGGTCACGCTAAACCGGTGAAGAACTACTATCTCGCCTGCATGAACGACAAGGCTTCTTCCGAAGAAGAGAAATCCATCGTGAAAAAGGAACTCGAGCTGTTCAACAAGATCAGCACTTACGAAGATCTCCTGAAACTCTCCATCTCCCGTTACAAAACCGGAATGAAGGCGCTCCTCACTTACGGCCAGGAAGCGAATCTCGATGATCCTTTGCGCTACGATGCGATCCCGATGACCCGTTTCAGAAGCCTTCCTGAGAAAACTTACTACGAAGATGCAAAAGTCACCGCAGCACTTAAAAAAGTGTTCGTGAAATTCTTTGAAACCCTGGGCTTCCCGGATGCGGATCAACGTGCTCAATGGGTGCTCGACTTCGAAAAAGGTTTTGCAAAAGCGTCTCCGCTCCCAAGCGAAATGAGAAAACGCTACACCGAGCGCAACTATATGGAACGCGCGGAATGGCTTAAAAGCTACCCGGATCTCGGACTCAAGGAAATGTTCGCCCTCTTCCCGAAGAAGACGAAAGTCAGAAACATGATTCCGGAAACCTTCACTTATCTGCAAGGTGCCCACTCGCTTCCAATCGAACAATTGAAGAGCGTATACCTTTTCCACTCGCTCTCTCCGTTCATGGATGACGCGTATCCGGAATACTTCAAAACCCTATTCGACTTCCAGGCTTCAAACCTCGGTGGCCCCAAAGTCCGCTCTGACCGCCAGGAACGTTGTACCAAGGAAGCGATGTCTTCTTTCGCAATGGAAATCGACGAAGACCTGATCCCGGTGCTCTTCCCGAACTTCCCGGCTGACAAAGTCGTGAAGCTCGTGGATAAGATCCGCGCTACCATCACGGACAAACTTGACCACAGCGAATGGTTGTCCAAAGAAGGAAAAGCTTCTGCGAAGAAGAAGATCCAGAAGGCTGACCTTTCCCTCGTGAAGCCAAAAACCGAAGATCAGTGGAACTTCAATCCGGTCCTCAAGTACTCGGATAAAACTCCTTACGAAAACCGCTTGAATCTCGCTGCTGCGGTCAAAGCGAAGGACCTCAAGGAAATGCCTGAGAAACGTCACCGTGACCGCTGGGACATGGGACCACTCGTCTTGAACGCGTACTACAGCGCTGAAGACAACAAGTTCGTCCTTCTTCAGGGGATTCTGCAGTATCCGTTCTTCACCGACAACGACGTCCAGAACCTGGGTGCGATCGGTGTGGTGATCGGGCACGAACTCGGTCACTCCATCGACGACAACGGAGCGAAGTTCGACTACACCGGAAAACTCCACCAATGGATGACCACAGCGGATATTGAAAACTTCAAAAAACGCGGTGGCCAGTTCGTGGAACGCTTCAACAAGGCAGGCCAAAACGGTCAGCTGACACTGGGTGAAAACATCGGTGACCACGTCGGCATCACCACGGCTTACCAGGCTGCATTCGGCAACAAGACCGATGCTCCGGCTGC
>OUNO010005906.1_pt1 | contig 57116 bp, 82 predicted proteins | sample 1779811 | NCBI WGS metagenome assembly OUNO01 (sample SAMEA3914804, study PRJEB12502) | metagenome | biome: forest; material: soil | place: Canada | collected 2010-06-25 | depth 0.3 m
GCGCGCCGAGCTGGACAAGATCGCCGAGGACGAGGGCCTGGACCCGGGCGACTACGCCAGCAAGGCGGATGTGGTCGACGCGATCAAGGTCGCGCGCGGCGAGTAAGGGCTGACCCGGTGGGGCTGCCTGATTGGCTCACTGTGCCGGCGCTGAAGCTGCGCTTGGACAAGGAGCTCAAGGCCGACAACGTGCTGCTCGGCGAAATGCTCGAGGAGGCGTTTTCGGACATGCAGGTGGCCCCGCCGATGGGCTGCGGCCGGCTGCTGGTGGCGGACCCGCCGCTGGTGCCCAGCGAAGAAGAGGGCGAGCCGGCGACTGACACGGCGGACCCGGTGACGAGGCAGATCGTGGTCACTGGGCCGCGCGTGCAGATCCCTGACGCGAGGGAGATCACGGCGGTCACGACGACGGGGGACGCTGACGACCCCACCACGGCGATCACGGAGTACGGGCCGGTGATGCGCGACGGCGTGATCATCCAGCTGAATCTGCCCGAGGACGATGACCGTTGGCGCCGGTTCGCGTGGGAACCGCGCTCGCGCAGGTTCCCGGGGGAGAAGATGACGGTGGCCGTGACTGGCCGGTTCGGCTTCAACGGCTGCGGTGATCTGCCGGGGCAGGTGCCGCCGCGCGTCAGGGGCGCCATCTACACCCTCGCGGCCCGCATGTTCTACGAACGTCAGGCGCAGTTCGCGGACACGGCACAGGTCGGGGAAGGGGCCGCTGTGTCGATCTACAGCCGGGCTCTGCCTGCGGCCACGCGCGTCGTGCTGGAAGACTTCGCGCTGCCCTTCGGCTACGGCGGCCTGTCGTGAGCGTCCAGGCCGGCGAGATGCCGTCTGCTGAGTCGCTGCTGACCGTGATGGACCGGGGCGCGCAGCGGACGATGCGTGACGCCAAGGCGGCGGTCGACCCGATCGTGAGCTTGGAGACGCCGCGCAGCAGCGGCGACCTGGCGGACAAGCTGCGCGGCAAGGTCACGCGCACACAGACCGGGTATGGGCTGACGGTCGGGGTGCCGCGCGGTGCGCGCGACCGGTCCGGCGCGACGCTGGCGGACGTGGCCAGGTGGGTCCAGCGCGGCACGGGTATCCATCGTGAGGGGCCGGGGCCGAAGCGGCGGATCAGGTCCAAGCGCCCGTTGGGCAGGATGACGTTGCCGGGCGGCAAGAAGGTCCGCAGCGTCGCCGGGCAGCGTGCTGACCCGTTCATGCAGCGGATCCATGACCGTGCGACGCCGCGCGTGGATCAGATCGTGCAGGAGGGCGCGCTGGCCACGGCGCGCGACACCGAACGGCTGGCCCGACCATGAGAGCCGAGCAGCCCAAAGGGGAAATCGCGGCGGCGCTGGCGCAGCTGCTGATCCTCGAGCAGCAGTTCGCGGCGAACGCTGCCGGTGTGGACGAGGCGTTGGAGCCGCGCGTGTACCCGTGGCGCCCCAACGCGCTGCCGGAGCTGCCGTGCATATGGAACTGGCTTGACGACGGCACGTATGAAATCGTGGATCAGCACAGAGCTGACGATCTGCTGGTGATGCGGGTGACGATCGGCGTCAAGCCGTCAGACTTCATCGAGAACGCCGATCGGCTCGTCAAGCTGATGGACATCTTCAGGGCGACGGTGGACCCGTCGTTTGAGGCGAGCCAGCCGCTGGGCGGCACGGTTCGGGAAGCGAAAAGGGTGGTCACGAGGTCGCACACTGAGCTGTTCGACGGGATCCCGGTCCTGTGCTTGGAGACGCTGGTGCGATTGAAGTTGTCCGCTGCAATCAGGTGAGAACGGAGGCCGCAAATGGCTGACAGCAAACGGGCCGCCAAAGGCGGCCACCAGGCGCAGGCGGATGAGATTCCGCCCGAGCAGCGCCAGCAGGAAGACGAGGCCAGGGAAGTGGCCGAACGCGAAGCGGGAGAACGCGACGCGCGCACGGAGCAGACAGCGAAGGCCGGTGACGGCGAGGAAGTGAGCGTCGACAACGGGCCGCCGCTGGGGCAGGTCGCCGAGGAACGCGCGGCGGCAGAGAACGAAGGCGCGGTGGAGCTCGACGCGCAGGACCAGGAGGACTAGATGTCACGTTGGGCTGCACTCATCACTGACCCCACGGCCGGCGGTACCACGCTGGACGTGATTGAAGGCGGCGGCACTCCGCTGCTGATCCCTGCCCCGAACCTGTTCGCGCCGGTCACGACGGCTCAGGTGGATGCTGGCGAGACGCCGCTGTCGCGCAATGACGAGAACCGGGGGCGGCGTGCGAACGCGGCGCCTACGTCGTTCGCGTCGGCGCCGATCGGCAGCCTCGGCGGCCGGGCGTACCCGAAGATCATCAACAAGCTGTGGCGCGACGTGCTGGGCGGCGCTGTGACCACGACGGGGACGGCGCCGGCTGCGATCACGTCGAAAATCCCGACGTTGCAGACCGGCAACCTGCCGGCGTTGGTCCTGTGGCTGCTCCGTGAGGAACAGCTGGACCGGTTGACTGGCGCGATCGTCAGCCAGCTCGAACTGGATCTCCCCGTCGAAGGTGACGGGACGTGGACGGCTTCGTTGCCGGCGCTGTTCCACGACGTGCAGTCGAGCACGTCACCGAAAGATCCTGGCGGTGGCGCGGCGGCGGCGTACCCGACGCCTGACTACACCGGGTTCGAAGAGACGTACAAACTTCGTGACTGCATCGCTAAGCGCGGTTCAGCCGAAGAAGAACTGGCCAACCTGGCCGGCATCAAACTGACGTTCAACAACGGGATGATCGAAGACTTCCGCACCCGGTTCAGGCCGAACCACAACATTCTCGTCGTCGAAATCGGCGGCGTGAAAAAGAAGCTGTGGTACCCGGCCAAACACAAAATCGGGGCGCAAAACGTCACGGGCACCATCACCGCGTCGAGCGTTGACGCGGCGGCGGAAGCCAGGCGCCGGTTCGCGGTCGCTGAGAAGCTGATCGTCGAATCGTTCGCTGGCCCGTTGGCCACCACGCCGCCGAGCACGGAGGGCATCAGGCTGGTGCTGTCCAAGATGGAGCTGACGGGCGGCGGTGCCGAACCGTTGCAGCGTGAAGGCGACCAGACGGCGTCGTTCGAATTCTCGGCCTACGTGGACGAGGCGACGAACACGGACGTTGAAGCGCAGATCGTCGCGGCGGCAGCCGTCGCGTAGATGGACACAGGGTCCCTCGCTGCTGCTGAGGCAGCCCGCCGCCGGGTCAACCGTGCGGCGGGCCACCTGCGGGATGCGGCGAGGGACCTTGCCCGGCTCACGAACGGTGAGCTGGACGTGCTGGGGGTGCTGACGGTGCATGACGCGGACAGTGCCCAGTCTGTGAGTGACCTTGTGTCGCTCGAGCGGGGCCGCCACGGGGCGGTCGACGTTGTAGTGCTCGCCAGGCCAACCGGCCGGCGGGGGAGTTCACCCACCACGGCCCCGACTGGGGCGAAGGAGAATCCTCATGGCAACGGCAGCGGAGCGGGCAGAGGCAGAGGCACGGCGACGGTCGGGCAAGGCTGAGGCGCCAGCGAAGGATGGCGCGAAGCCGGGCGCGGGCGAGCCGGATCAGCATTTCGAGTACAACGCGGACGCGATCGCCAAGAGCCGCGAGAGTGCTGACATCACGATCGGCGGGACGAAGTACCACCGCCGCAAAAAGAACTGGGAGGTCACGCGCGAGCTGCGGACGCTGCTGCGGACGCAGGAACGGTGCGGGATCAGGATCGACGCCGTCAACAAGCAGTTGGAAGCGGCCGACGTTGACGCTGCCGACGAGGTGTTCGACGAGCTGTACGCCAAGTCGGATGAGCTGGCCGACAAGGCGGACACGGCGGCGTACGGGGTGATCACGCTGCTGCTGGCCGACAAGGACGGCAACAGCCCGGAGGACGGGTTCCTGCGCGAGCACCTTGACGTGGAGGACGTGGCGGTGCTGGCCCGCAAGTTGCAGGGTGGCCGTGAAGCGGACCCTACGCAGACGACCCCGAGTACCTAGAAGCCGCCTTGTACTTCGCCCGTTACTTCCCTGGCCTGCCGCTGATGGACCCGGCGTTTAGTCACCTGGGGCGGATGCTGCCCGAGACGACCAGGCACCTTGAAAAGATCGGCAACAAGATGCTGCTGGACGAGGAGAAGAACAAGGCGGAGCACACGAAGGCGATCGCGGCGGCCGGCGGCATGAAAGTCAGGTTCTAGTCATGTTCGGGACCGTCGACACTCGCTTTCGGTGGCTGCTTGATGTGGTCGACCGTGGCCAGCCGCAGAAGCTGCTGGCCACGGATCGGCAGCTGCGCGGGTCGTTGAAAGAGACAGACCGGCAGTACACGCAGATGGCGCACTCCGCTACGTCTGCGTCGGCCAAGCAAGCGGAGGCGGCTAGGACGGCCACTTCCTCGACGGTGAAGCACGGTGACGCGGTGGTTAGGACGACCGCTGACGTGGGCCGGTTGAACACGGTGCAGACGGAGGCGCTGTCGATCTACAGCAGGATCGCGGCGGCGCAGAACGAGCTCGCGGCGTCGTATGACCGTGCTGCGACGGCCGCGAGCCGGGCGGCTGACGCGGAAGCCAGGCGCAACCGGACCAGGCGCGGCTTCGCGCACGCCGGGGCAGGGGGCGGCGGGTTCAGTAGCGAGGCGGGCGCGATCGGCGGCGCGCTGACTGGTGTCGGCAAGACGGGGCTGCTGCTTGGCGGTGGCGCCCTGGCGCTCGCCGGCGACGTGACGGCCAAAGGGCTCAAACTGGGGGCGAGCGTCCGCGCGGGCGCCGCCGGCATCGGCGGGCTGACTGGCTTGGACCCGCGCAGCGCGACTGCGGTCGCCCTGATCGCCAGTGCGGAGTCTGTGTCGGCGCGCGGGCTGGGCACGGCGTTCGCCACGCTGGGCAAGCAGCTGACGGGCTATGAAAAGCACGTCAGGGAAGTGCAGGCCGCTGTGAGCAAAGGCGAAAAGGCGCCCAAAGCTAACGCGGCTGAGGAAACGTTCGGCAAGCTGGGGATCGGGCCTAAGACGGTCGCGGGGTTGCAGAACAACCTGCCGGCTGCGTTCGACCTCGTCTACAAACGCGCGGCCAAACTGCCGGCGGCGGAACGCGCGACCGTGCTCAAAACCTTCCTGGGTAGGGGCGCGACGTTGGGCGGGCAGATCGAGCTGGGCGGCCCGTTGACATCGCAGATCGCTGACGTGCGCAAACAGCTGGGCGGGCTGGACCCGAAGAAGCTGCAAGACCTGCACGAGACAGAGATCAAATTGAAGCTGGCGACCGACTCGTTGGAGCTGAGCTTTGCGCAGACGTTCGGGCCGGATCTGATCAAGCTGTTCAACACGGTGTCCCCGGCGATCAAGCCGATCGGGGAAGCGCTCAGGACGGCGGTCGGGGTGCCGCTGTCGTTCGCTAAAAAAGCGTTGCCCGAAGTGTTCCGTGGGATCAAGACGGGGTTCGACAGCGTCAAAGGGCCGGCCGCTGCGGTGCACCAGGCGAACCGTGCGGGCATCGAGCCGGTGTACGGGGTGGGGCAGCCGCTGGGCGCGCCCCCGGTGCTGGGCCGGCCAGGCCGCTACAGGCCGCCTGCGCCGCCATCTGGCCCCAACGCGGGTGCGCGGGGCAGTACGGCCGTGTCGAGGTCCGCGCTGGGCCTAGAACCGGTGCTACGGGTGCCGCACGGGCACGCGGAAACGATCCTGCCGGGCAGCAGCGCGTCGCTGCTGGCGAAGGGCGAAGCGACGAAACGGGCGGCGGAACCGTCAGCCCTGGAATCGGCGGCTAAGAAAATCGGTAGCGCGCTGCACGTCGCGGCGTCTGAAGCGGCCAAATACGGCGGGGAACTGGTCAAGGCTGTGCAGCCCGCCGTCCCGTTCTTCCAGATCGCGCTGCCCGTGGTCGAAGGGTTCGGCAAGGGCGTGGTCGGCGCGTTCAAGATCGCCATCCCGATCATCCATACGACAGCTGTGGCGTTGGGCGCGCTGGGCCATACGTTGGGGCCACTGTCGCCGGCCATCAAGATCCTCGGCCTGGCGCTGGGCGTGCTGCTGGCCGGCCCGATGCTGGGGCTGCTGACGAAGCTGCCGAGGATCGGTCCGCTGTTCCGGCTGATCGGCGCCCCGATCAAAGTCGCGGGCGGCCTGCTGGGCGGGTTCGGCAAAGTGCTGGGCGGCGTCGGCGGCGTGCTGGAGAAAACGGGCGGCGTGTTCGACCGGTTCCCGGGCAGGATCGGACGGATCGGCGGCTCTGTGTTCAAAGCGGCTGGCAGCGTCACCAGCAGTCTGGGGCGGGGTCTGAGCGGGATCAGCGCGATCGCTACCGGCCGGGGCGCGCAGGCCGCGAACGGGCTCGGCAAAGGGATCCGCAGCGGCGCCGGCAAAATGGTGGCTGTGGGCAAGTTCATGGCGGGCCAGTTCATCGGCCCGTTGGGCAGCGTCGGTAAGGCTGGTGCTGACCGGCTGACGGGCGCGTTCGCTAGCGGTGGTGTGACGGCCGCGATGAAGGGCATCGGCATCACGCTGGGCGGCCTGGTGGGCGCGGGGATCATCGCGGCGATCGGCATCTACATCGTGGCGCACCGCAGGGAAATCGTTGACCAGCTGAACAGCATCTTCAACCCGAGTAGCGGTGGTACGCCGACCTCGTCCAAAGCGACGCCTGGCGGGCCGCGCGAAGACGCGCTGCACAAAGTGCTCAGTGGGATCGGGTCGATCTTCAAACGGGAGGGTGGCCGTGTCGGCTACGCGTCCGGTGGGCTGGTCCCGTCGCTGGTGTCACCTGGCGAGCAGGTGATCACCGGCACCGGCTCGTTTATCGTGCCCGGGTCGCCCACTGCTGCTGACAGCGTGGCGATGCACCTGCCAAGGGGCGCGGCTGTCCTGACGTGGGATGGCCAGTCGATGATGCAGGGCGGCGCGTCGCTTGACCAGGCGCTCGCGCATCAGCGCCCCCACTTCGCGCAGGGCGGCGTCGTCGTCGGGAAGGTGTCGACGTTCGGGCCGCCCGGTGAGGCTGCCGGCAAGACGGCGACGGGCGCGAGCTCGAGCGCTGCGGGTGTGGCGATCAGGCCGGGTGCCACGTTTGAGTCCGGCCGCTCGTCGCTGAATCACTGGTGGCAGATCGGGATCAACGGCCACACGGGCAGGCTTAAGCAGATCGACCTTGGCCCGAACGAGTCGACGGGCAGGCGCATTGATGTGACGGGCGCGGGGGCGCGCGTGCTGGGGTTCGACCCGACGCGGTTCCCGACTGGTTCGACAGGGACGGCGGTGCTGCTCAACGGGCCGGGTCAGGGGTCGACGACGGCGACGATCCCGACGATCGTCGGCAAAGGCCACCGTGAAGGGCTGCTGTCTGACGCGCTGCAAAAAGGGATCGAAGCGGGCGCGCTCGGCGAAGGCAGCGGCGCGTTCGTCAGCGAACTGGCGCAGGCGGTGGGGACGGTCAGCAAAACGTCCAGCCTGGCGGGTGTGCCCGGGTCGGTCGGCGGCGCGTTCGGCGGCCTGAAAGTCGGCCGGCTGGACCAGGGCCTTGACTTCTCCGGTGCCGGCCCGGTCAAGGCGCTCGGTGACGGGACGGTGATGCGCAACACGATCTGGCCGGGGTGGCCGGGGACCGGTGGCGTGGTGTACCGGTCGGGCAGCAGCGTGTTCTACGTGATGGAGGATTTCAAGGCGTCCGTGAAGCCGAAACAGCGGATCGCTGGCGGCCAGGTGATCGGCAGCGCGACCGGTGGTAGCACTGGCATTGAGGCTGGGCTGGCGAACGCGTCGGGCACGGGGCCGCTGACGCCGTACAACGGCAAGGCGGACGGGACGCCGATGCCGGGCGCGATCCGGTTCAAGAAGATCGCGGGGTACCGTGGCGGCGGCCTGGTGGGCGGCGTGTACAGGAAGGGCGGCCGTGCGGGCGGTGCGCCGTTCTCTCGCGCCATCAGTGGCCTTATCTCGACCGCAGGTACCACCGGGACGTTTGAAAGCGCTGTGGCGTCCCTGGACGGCCTGCTGGAAGGGGTAGCGGAAACGAAGCTGGCCAGGATGCGCGCGCGGCTGGTGACGCAGGCGAGCCGTGGCGGGACCGCGAACGTCGTCAAGTCGTTGCAGGCCGTGATCAGCGTGATCGATCACATCGTCGGGAAACACATCGGTCAGCTGTGGGCGTCAGCGGAAGTGCGGACCTCGGCGATCGCGCGCGGGACGGCCGCCAACGAACGGGTGTTGCAGGCCAGGGGCATCGACCCGTCCAGCGCGGCCGGCTTGAAGTTCCTGTCGACGGCGGACAGTCAGCAGACGGCGGTCGCGCGCGGCAACGTCGCCCGGTACAAAGCGGCGTTGCAGTCAGCTGGCCGGACGCACAACCCGAAGGTGATCGAGGAAGCCACCGAAAAGCTGACGCAGGCGCAGGAAGAACTGGACACGTCGCTGGTGAAAGGGATCGATGACCGGCGGCAGCTGCTGCGGACGGCGGCGGCTGAGTCTGTCGCGCACGCCCAGTCAGGCGTCAGTGGCGCGCAGACCGCGATCAGCAGCCTTGAAGATCAGTTCCGGCTGGTGGGCAAGGCCAACACGCCCGGAGCTGAGCAGGCGCACGCGGGCGCCATCTACTCGTCGCTGATCCCGCAGTTGCAGAACACGCTGGCTGCCAGCGAACTGGCTTACTCGACGGCCAGGGACACGGGCGGCTCCCGCAGCGAACTTGACCAGCTGCTCAATCAGGTGCAGGAAGCCGGCGCGGCGATCGGCACGGCGATGGCGGAAGCGGCCGAACTGATCCGTCAGGCGTCCGAAGAAATCGCGGCGGAAGCCACCGAAAAAGCGGCGCACGGCGTGTCGCTGGCCACCATCGGGGAGCAGCGCCTGGAAATCGAACAGCGCATCCACGGCAGCTATGAAGGCGGCGGGCAGGAGCGCGCGTCCTACATCGAAAAGACGGTCGTGCCGGCCATCGAACAGGAAGTCGCGGCGCTGCGCGGCCAGCAGGCTACCGCTGAAAGCAACGGCAACCCCAAGCTGGCCGAACAGATCGCCGAGCAGATCGCGCAGCGCCAGAACGATCTGTTGCAGGCGCAGCTGGACGAGCTGGAAGCGATCAAGGGCAACACGACGGTCAAGCCTGGCGGCAGCCTCGCGTTCACCGAGGGCGGCGAACAGCTCACCGACACGCTGGTCACGGTCGGGAGTGGGCTCTGATGCCCGCCTACGCGCCTCCCGCGTTCAACCACATTAACTTCGCTGTCGCGGAAGTGCTGGTCGCGCCCGTGCCGGCGAACACCGGGACCGCGCTGGTGGTGTCCGCCGGGGTGCAGCTCCCGGCCGCGCCGTTCCTGGCGTCCGTGTGCCCCGGTGGCGAACCGTCCACGCAGACCAACGCTGAGGTGATCGAAGTGACGGCGGTGGGCGTGGGGAACGCGCTGACGATCCGCCGTGAAGCGGAGGGGCCGACAGGGCTGCGCACCATCAAACCGGGCGACCAGTTCATTGTCTGCTTGACGGCCGGGATGTTGCGCGCGATGTCGCCGCCGCCGGTCGGGATCACCGGCACCATCTATGTGTCACCGCAGGGCAACGACGCTAACCCGGGCACTGTGTGGACGCTGCCGAAGAAGACGATGGAAGCGGCGCAGGAAGCGCTGCCGTCGACCGGCGAAAAACGCATCAACGGCCAGCTGGTCAGGACGGGCCGGCTCGAGCTCGGCGCGGCGACCGGGACGGAAGCGTGCCCGGCGTTCGTCGTCGAATCGACGTTTGTGCGCGAAGGGCTGGCGACGTTCCCCGGTGGCGGCCAGTTCGTCAAAGTGCCCGAACGGGTGAAACTCAAGAAACTGAAGGGCAAGCCGTACGTGCAGGTCAACCTGACGGGTGCCGGGATGCTCAAAGGGTCAGCTGCTGATATCGGCCGGGTGCTGGTCAACCCCGAAATGCCGAGCAAGAGCATGGAAGCCGCCGAGATCCTTGACTACTGGGAAGGTGAACTTGACGGCAACGGGATCCGGCTGGACAAAGCCGGCACCGGCAAAACGTACTTCACGCTGAGCAAAGCGGTCAGCAAAAACGTGACGGAGCTGCTGTACCTGGGGGCGCCCGTGGCGAAGTTCGGTCCGGGTGTCAGCGTCAACGGCCGGGGGCAGATGGCGGCGCAGTCAGGGATCGGCCGGCGCGGCTTGCACGCGGGGACGCTGATCGAAGACGTCGGCAACTTCCTGACGTTCTACATCGAATCGGGTACGCCGCAGAAACCCGTGGAAGGCCGCAACACGTTCAGCAACTTCGCGTTGCACGCCAAGGTCCGGCCACGCAAACGCGAAGAAGGGTTCGGTGAATACCGGGCTGACATCGCCATCTGGGGCTTCTACGTGCAGGACACGTTCGGCACCACGTTCGAGAAGCTGAGCGTGTACGGGTACACCGGCTGGGGCGCGTACATCGGCAACAACGCGGGCGCCGAATTCCTGGCGTCGCTGTGCAACTTCACCGAATGCGGGAACGTGGCCAGCAAAATCGGGCCTGGCTGCGAAAAGCAGATGACGGGGAACCTGAGCAGCGAAGGCGGCACGCCGATCCAGTCGCTGTACAACTGCCTGTTCCTCAACGGCTTCGGGTGCTGCGCGGCCTTCAAAGGGATGCACTGCGTCGGCAACAGCTTCAACCACGCGCAGCAGTCAGGATTCGTGGAAGGCGGCACACCTAAAAAACTGCCGCACAGCGGCGCCAACGTGCTCACCGGTGGCGGCCAGATCCCGTCGAACATCATCGGCGGCTGGATGGAGGGCGGCACTGTGCAGGTCGTCAGCAAAGGCGGGTTTACGACGATCATGGGCGTGCGCTTCCAGGGCATCAATGGCGAATCCGCGGAACTGGGCGTCGAAGGCGGCGAAGAAGAAATCCCCGAATGGGTGGCTGGGGAAACGTACAACGTCGGGGACCTCACAGAAGCGGCGCCCGGTGTGCCCAAAGGCTCCGGGGTGTGGGAATCGTTGCAGGACGAAAACAAAGGGCACGCGCCTGTCGCGGGCAGCGAATGGTGGGTCGAAGTGATCGCGGCGGAATACTCGATCGAAGGCGGCGCCCGCATCATCAACTGTTACTTCAGGCATTACGCCAAGGCGTGCATCAAGGAAGCGGGCAGCCAGCCGATCATCTGGGACAACTGCCAGATCGGCGCGACGGGCAAGGAAAAGATCCGCAAAATCCCGTTCATTGAACGCACCGGCAAATTCCTGAACGTTCCGTTGTTCGCTGCCTTCGGGTTCGGGCGGGTCAGCGGCCGAGAAGAAGAAAACGTGGGCGGCAAACTGGAAGTGGTCGGGGCGGCCACGTACAGCAGCCCGCCGTTCCCGCCGGAAGAAAAGGCGCTGGAAGTGGTGGGGATCAGTGCCCAGTCGTTCACGGCCGAAGAAGGCTATGACGTGTGGCTGGTGGTGCCCGTCAGCTACGCGGCGGGCGGCAAACTGACTGAGCAGCGGTACGCCGGGGTGGCGGGCAACGAAGCGTGGCAGATCATCTACCCGACCGAGGAACACGCGGCGGGCACGAAGCTGAACATGCGGTTGTACGTGAAGGCCGGCGAAACGGTGAAGCTGACGACGGCTGGCGTGGCGGTCGGGAAAGGCATCGTGCAATGGGTGTAGCGGGCGGTTATGCGGGCGCGTATGCCGGCAGCATGTATGCGGGGGGCGTGGCGCCAGCGATGGCGCCTGCAGTGTCGACCCCGGCGCCGCCTGGCGGTCCGCCGTTCGTGCTGCGCCCGGAGCGCGCGCGGGCGATCCCGGGCGATGGGCTGCTGGTCCGCAGCGACCCGACCAGGGCGACGGCGACACCGATCCACCGGGGGGTTGTCAGCGTCCCGATTGTGCGCGGCACGACGGGGCTGCGGATCATCGGCGGCGTCACGCGCAAGGTGCAGCACCAGCTGCTGACGGTGGTGTCGGTGGCCGGCAGCACTGCTCGGCAGGTGCGGCGCGGCACGCGCGCTGTGCCCGTGCGTCGCGCCGCCACGGCGGTCGCGCCCGGCGCCGAGGCTGCGGCTAGCGTTCTTGACAATGAGGTGTTCCCGGTCGACCTGACGGCGCGCCCGCAGGCTGTGCCCCTAGAGACGAAAGTGAGATCCCGATGAGCAAGGTCATCATCAAAAAGGGCGCGACGTTCCCGTACTACGAAGCGTTCCTTACGACTGGGGCGGACAGCAAACCGCTGGACCTGACCAACGCCAAAAAAGTGACGGTCTACCTGAAAGGCCGCAAATCCAAAACGGTCACGACGGGCGCGGCCAGCATCGGGACGCCCGCGACGTCCGGGCTGGTCATCTTCAAATGGGTCGCCGCGATCTACAACAACGTGGACGTGTACGACGTTGAATGGGAAATCGAATGGAACAGCGGCGAGATCGAGATCCTGCCCAACGACTCGTCGACCGAGGAAGTCGAAGTCCTCGAACGCGTGAACTGATGCCGCGCGCGCCCCGCAAACTCGACCCTGTACGCGTCGCCGCTGAGCATGGCCGGCCCGCCGCTGTGCCGGCGACGCTGATCGGCCTTGGCCCTGAAGCGGAACTGCTTGACCTGACGCTGGGGCCGTTGAAGTTCGCGGCGCCGGTCGGCCTGGTGGCCGAGGCGGTCGGGGATGGCCTGGAAGCGGTGGGCGCCAGCGTGGTGTCAGCGGAACGCCGGCCGCGCGCGGTCAAGCTGCAACTGCCGGTGCGTGGCGTGTCCCTCGTCACTGACCCGGGGATCGAAGGGCGCCGGTTGCGCAGGCAGCTCAGGCAGTTCATGAACAACGCCAGGCTGCGGCTGCAAGGCATGTACCTGCTGTGGGAGCAAGACCCGGAGCTCGACGGGTGGCTACAGGTCGGTGCCGGCGAATTGTCTGAGACTGACCCGGGCGTCAGCTTCGGGGAGTTCCAGCTGGAACTGGCCGAGGTGTTCAGGATGGGCTTCCCTGGCACGCATCGGCCGGGGCGGCGTGTGACGATCGCTGACCGGCGCACGGGGCAATGGCCGCGCGACACCAGGGACCAGTTGTACTCCACTGACTTCGGCGGGTTCGCCACTGCGCTGGCATTCCCGGCTGCGCTGCCTGCCGGACTCTCTGCCGTCACGCGCTCATCGCGGAGGACGGTCAGCACGTCCAACGGTTTCCAGCCGCCAGGGGAAGTGAACAGGCTGTGGCAGGATTACGCGGCAGTGGACGGTGAGGTGCTGGCGTATGACCCTGACAGCGAATCGTGGCCGACGCGTAGCCGTTACCTGGACGCGGAGGAGTGGGGCAGCGTCAGGGCGTGGGACCTGTCGGGCGCCGGCACGTACCCGCCATCTGTTGCTGGCTACACCGAAGCGCATGATCTCGACCCGACTGGCTACGGGTGGGAGCGCGTGTACGGGGACCTGCTGGACCCGTTTGCGCCCCTAGCGATCGACAACGGGTTCTGTCGCCTGATCTGGCTGGGCGCGTCAACCACGGGTGGCCTAGCGATCGAGTCGTGGAAGCACGCGACGACGCACTACCAGCGCGTGGGCCGAGTGTTCAATGCTGCCGGCGCTGGCCGTGCGCGGATCGTGGAGCTGACGAAAGAGCGGGTGGTGGTGGAGTGGCGGACCGGCCCGAAGGCTATGCGCGCGATCTTGCAGCGCGGCTGGCATGGCCCGAGGTTGGAGGCGTACAACGACACGGTCGAAGAAGCCGACCTGGCCGTGCTGGAATACCTGCCGGCGTCCGCTGAAGAAAAAACGGCCACCGTCGAAGGGCAGTTCGTGTTTGGCGCGAAAGTGCAGAAGATTTTCGGGACGGGCGGCCCGTTCGTGCTGTGGGCGCAGGGCACCGCTGATGAGGTCAACGCTGCGGCGACCGCGATTCAGCCTGTCGCTGGTGGCGCGGTGGCTGGCACGAAGTTCTCGCGCAGCCGGGTGATCGTCGCGCAGCTCGCCTGCGAAGGCGAATCCCCTGCGTTGGATCCGACGTATGTGGCGGCGCTGTCGCTGGTGGACGCGCAGGCGATCCCAGTGCTGATCGGCCGATGAGCGAGCTGCGCGCGATCGACCCGACGCGCTGCTGGCTGCGGCACAACGTGCGGGGGCAGGAAGGGGACACTGGCGCGCACCTGATCGCTGGCGCGTGGTTCGTGCCGAAGGGTGTTGAGGGGATCAACGGTGACGCGGGCTGGCAGGTAGCGACCCCGACGTGTGTGCTCGAGGATGACGGGACGTGCACGGTCGCGTTCGTCAACGGCGTGGGCGGCGATGGCGTGATGCACAACGCGCGGTTCTCGATCTTCGATGAAGACGGCAAATACGAGCCTGGTGAGGAGTGGGTGGAGGTCTGGACGGACGCTGACGTGAACAAGCCGCTGTTCGTTGGCACGCCGACAGATGGGGAACTGACCACCAGCACAGTGACGCTGAGCCTGACGGACCTGGGGACGGTGCTGGCAGGGTCGCTGTCCAGCGAGGTTGACTACTGGGACTCCAAGGCGCCAGCTGACGCGCTGCTGCACTACTCGCGGTTGAAGGTGCTGGCGCTCGGTGAGGAACTGCCGGCCGTGGAACCTGAATGGGTGCCGTCGCCGGGCAACGCGTTCGGTGTGGCTGTCGACGCGACGCACGTCTACTGGGGCGAAGTGGGGTTCATCGGCCGCGCGAACATCGACGGCAGCGAAGTCGAACCGAAATGGTTGAACGTGGGCGGCGGCGCCCCGTTGGCTATCACTGTCGACGCGGGGCACATCTACTGGTCGCAGGGCGGTAGCGCTATTGGCCGTGCGACGCTGGCGGGCGGGTCGATCGTACTGGAATGGATCAAAACCGGTGAATTCTCTCCGGTCGCGTTGGCGGTCGACGCGGGGCACATCTACTGGGGGATCGGGTTTAAGGACGGTGTCGGGCGCGCGACGATCGCGGGTGGCACGGTCGAAAACGAATGGATCAAATCGTCAGGGGAATCCAACGGCGGCCGTGGCATCGCCGTCAACAGCGAACACGTCTACTGGGCTACGGCCGATGGGCAGGCGATCGGTCGCGCGACACTGGCAGGAGGCGAACTCAAACGGTTCTTGATCTTGACGACGCGGCACAACCTGCACGGCATCGCGCTAGACGCGGAACACGTCTACTGGGGAGACAGCGAAGGGCTGATCGGGAGGGCCAAGCTCGCCGGCGAAGACATCAACCCGGGGTTCGTGGCAAGGCTGCGTCACCCGAACGGCATCGCGCTTGATGCCAATCACCTGTACTGGGCGGAGGGCACGGGCGAAGCAAAAGAACGCTTCATCGGCCGCAGCGTGAATCTGGAAGGTGGTCCTGCGATCGGCGGCAGTGGCGGCCGGTACGTCAAACCACTCGTCGGGATCCAGTACGACAGCTGGTCCGCAGAGGCGACTGTGCGGTTGGCGTCTGTGGTGGGATTCGGCGAATTCAAGTTTTCGGTGGGGCTGGCGCCCTTCAATGGCGCCCGTATCGAACTGTGGATCGTGCCGGCAGTCGGCGGTGGTGCTTTCGTTCGGCTGTTCCCGCCTCCGGGCTCCGGCGGGGAGATCGGAGGCAGATGCCAGGTCCCCGTTAGCGAAGGGGTGGCGACCTATTCGCTCAGGCTGGTCGCGCATCACGACCACATTTTTGCTTTCGTCAACGGTGAACTTGTTGCCGACTTCCGGCGCAATCCCGAACTGATGGAACAGGCCGCCGAAAAACCGCCTGACGGCCTCGAACTTACGCAGGTAGCGTCCACGTCCGTTGAAGTGCTGCGGTTGCAGGTCGACACGCTGGCACCGTTCGCCGGCACGGAGGGGCTCGTCGACAGGTTCCTCCCGGGCGCGCCGCCGCCGGGTGGGCTGCACTCCCAGTGGTGGGGCTACGATGCGATGTTCTCCCAGAACAAAAGCTCTCAGGATCGCCTGGCGCGTCTGTGGTCTGCGCTGGGCGATCCGACGCCGACCGTTGACCGGATCGACGCGCAGGTGAACTACAAAGTTGGGGATCCGGCGCCTGTGCCCGGCGGGTTCGCGGCCAGGTGGTCGGGCGCGATCTACCTTGACCTGGCGAACGTCGCTGAGCTGCTGAAAGTGCATGCCAACGGGGAAGCGCGGGTGTTCATCGGCAAGACGATGGTGGGCGACGAGTACATGCCCGGCAACTGGGGCGTCCACCTAGTCGAAGAAGGCGCCCGTGACCTGGCGAGCGTGACCGGCCTGCGTGAATGGTTGGGCGAAGTCTCTGGCTGGTACCCGATCGTGATCGAGCAGATGTACAACGAAGGCATCGCCGGATTGCAGCTGGAAAAATACGATTACGCGGCGGCCAACTACTTCCCCGTGCAGTCGTCGTTGCTGTCGCCGCTGGGGGTGCAGGACGGGCTGATCCGGTACACGCCTCACCGGCAGGCGTTCGCGGAAATCTGCGCGACGTTCGGCTACCAGTGGCGCGCTGAGTACAGGAGCCTTGAGTCGGGCAGCGCCCCGGGGCAATGGTCAGCCCGCGTGTTGCAGGGCCGGCAGACCAACAAGCGGATCACCGAAGATGACACTGTCGGCGCGCTGGCCGTGAAGGTTGTGGCCAGCGACGTGGTCGACGGGATCATTGCTGACGCGGCGGGGATCGCTGACCCTCGCGGCAACGGGCAGATATCGGCCGAGGAGGTGGCACTCGGGCGCGCGAGCGATCACATGGCGCTCAGGCAGCTCTACGAATCGTTGGCGGACATCACCGAGCTGCCGCTGCTGCGTGGCCGCCTAGCGTCGCTGCTGGCGCTCAAAGCCGCACCTAACGAACAGGTGGGCGTGCAGCCCAACATGCAGCGGGACCTGACGGACACGTTCCCCTTGACCGGCGACATGGTCAAGTTCAACTGGGAGCCAGGTGACGGCGCGCTGCTGGCGTTCGAAAAGCTGCGGGTCAAGGACAGGTCGCCACGGCAAATGACCAGCATCGCGTGGAAGGTCGTGCCGGACGCGATTGCTGGCGCCACGGTCGGGTTCCGGGCCAGGGCGCGCAGCCCGAAGACAGCGATCAAGCGGCTGTCCAACGCGATCTATGCGCCGCGCCGGATCTACCAGGGTGGCCGGGCAGTCTCCAATGCGTCGCTGGGGGCGGCTGGCTTTGGGGCTGTGGCGTCAGCCGATGCGTACTCAAGGATCGGCGTGGAAGGGCGGCGCATCGTGCAGGTGGAGCTCGTCGTGTTCGCGCTGGTCGGCGAAAAATGGGAGTTGCAGTGCTCGCCGGCTGCGTTGAAACCAGGCATCAAGGTTGAACGGGTCGGCCGGTATGACATCACGTCGTCTATCCGGCCGGATCCCGGCGGGTACTTGTGGGCGACGCTGGTCAACGGCGTGGGCGGCGGCAACGGCTTCATGTGCCACCTCGAGCTGACGCTGACGGTCTAGCCGTCCGGGCGCCTAGAGTTCACGCCATGAGAAGCCACTGCCTCGCCACCAGCATCATCGCGGCCCTGCTAATCGCCGGCTGCGGCAGCACAACCACTAGGACCGTCACCGTGCACGCGCCCGTCAAGATCGGGACGCGCGCCTGCCAGCCCGCTGTGGGCGCCGGCACGATGGGCTCCTGCGTGCCGCACACGAACGGCCTGACGCCGCGCGGCGTCGGCGTGTCCGGGTGCATCATCCCGGACGTGAGCGAATTCCAGGGGCGCCCGAACTGGGCGCAGGCCAAGCCGCGCATCTGCGGCGCCATCGCCCGCGTAGCGGACATGAGCACCGGCCGCATGGATTCCAGGTTCGCGTACAACTGGCAGCAGCTGCGGCGCCTGCATATCTGGCACGGCGTGTACGCGTTCGTCAGGCCCGGGGACTGTGCAGGGGAGGGCCGCCAGGCGTACGCGTGGGTCAAGTCGCAGGGCGGCCTGGACTCCGGGCCGCTGATCGCTGACGCGGAGGTGCCGCTGGGGTTCACGTGCGCCACTGACTTCACGGGCGCCGTGGAAGCGGCGTCTGGCTGGCATGTGTGCGTGATCTACACCGCGCAGGGCACGTGGCCTGGCGGGACGCACGGCAACTGCAAGCTGTGGGACGCGGCGTACGGGCCGTCACCTGGCTGCGTGTGGACGTGCTCGCGGGTGGCGTGGCAGTACACGGATGGGATCTTCGGGCCGTTCCCGCACAGCGTGCCGGGCGTCGGCAGCAGTGACCTGTCGGCCAACAGTGGCCTGACGAGCATCAAGCGCGCGCCGGCCTGCAACCGGGCTTGTGAACGCGCGCACCTGGTCAGGGAGCTGCACGGCAGGGAAGCGCTGCACCGGCATCTGGTGGCCCAGCACGGGCACCTGGCGCACAAACTGCGCCGGTACGGGTGCTCGGCGCGCAGGCACGCCCACCAGCGCCTTGGGGTGCGCTGCACGGGCTGGTTTGCCGCTGGGGACCGTGTAGTGGCGCACAGCGCCTACGAGGGGCGGCAGATCGCGTCCCTGCGACACCGGCTGGGGCTGTAGACATGCCCACGCCCCGCGAACAGAAGATCGAGAGATTCTCGGAGGTGACCCGGGTGGCCGGGGACTATCACAAAGGCGGCACGACGAGTCTCATGCGCTGCGAGGAGTGTTACGCGCTGGTGCAGTGCTCCGACATACGCGATGACCGGGAGCAGCACCGGGCGTGGCACGAGAAGCTGCGGCGGAGTCTTGGCTATGCCTATTGAGATCGCGTCGCTGCCGTGCCAGTTGCATCAGCAGCACGTGCCGGTGCACAACACGATCGAGTTCCACCACCTGATCCCTGTCGCCTGGCAGTTGTTCTGGCAGCCAGCGAAGCCGTGGCCAGCGGAAGGCAAGGACACTGAGGGGCGCGGCCTGCTGTGGGATGACCGTGGCGCGGCCCTGTGCCCGACCGGCCACCGCAACGTGCACTTCTACATCGTGAAGCTGATGCGCGACCTGGCCGCCGGTACGCCTGACGCCGGGGTGCCGAAGACGCCCACCACGGCGATGGCCAGGCTGGCGATCGAACGGTTCACCGTCGTTGGCGGCAACCCGCTCGAGCTCACCGCCGCCGGCGAGTGGGGCCAGGTGTGAGATCCTTCAATCCGTCCACCACATAAGGAGCCGCTGATGTCCGCTGCAACCCGTCCGCTTGGCCGCCTGTACCCGGCCCACTTCGACCACGTCGAGAAGTACCCGCTGGACCTCGCTGTGCAGACGCCGCAGGTGCAGCCGGTCGCGCCAGGCGCCAACTGGTACACGTCGTTCGACACGCCGCGCCAGGGGACGGACGGCAAGTATTACCTGCCGTCCAAGTCGCTCGGGACGATCCGGGGCGGGCACTGTTTCTGCCTGTGCCCGCCGTCGCTGCTGGCCAAGGACACGGAGGCGTACCACCATTTCTTCAATCAGGGGCAGGAGGGTGCGTGCGAGGGGTTTGGGCACAGCCGCCGGTTCGCTGTGCTGGACGGCAAGACGTTCGACGCGTTCCACCTCTACGACGACGGGCAGCGCATCGAAGGGTCCTACGTCCCGAACGGCGGTAGCGCTGACAACGGGTCGACGAACGACGCGATCTGCCAGGCGCTGCACAAGTGGGGCGTGCACACGCAGACGGGCGCCGAAGCGCACCGTACGTCGCGGGCCACGTCCAACCCTCTGTCGATCAGCACGTACCGGTGGGCGACCACGGCCGATCAGGTCCTGGCGGTGCTCGGGATCACGGACGGCGGCCCGATCCCGCTGCTGAACAGCTGGGGTGACGATTACCCGCACGTCGTGTACTTGCCGCCCGAAACGCTCGCGCGGCTGCTGCGCGAGGGCGGCGAGTGCGACGTCCTGACGGACAAGTAGGACCGAGCTACCAAATTCACGGACGCGTTGTCACAGAGCGGCCACGGAGGGCCGCGCAACTTAGGAGGCCAGGATGCGATTCCCGAACATCAAAATGCCGTCGATCGCCACGCTGATCGCGTCGGCGGTCGTGACGGTGCTGGTGGCGCTCAACGCGCAGGTGTTCCATCTGGGCACGCCGTGGTCCACGGCTCTACCGGCGGTGCTGGTCGTTGCCGGCGTGTACGGCATCAGCGTCCTGTCACACGGTGCGTTCCGGGCGCTGATCAAAGTGCCGCCCGCTGTGGCCGGGCTCATCGGCCTGGTGCTCGCCGCCGGCCAGCTGATCGTGCACCAGGCTGGGCTGGGGCTCACGGTGCGCACGGTGCTGGAATGCGTGATCGTCGCGGCGGCGTCGCTTGGGTTCGAGCCGGAAGGCTGGCCAGGCGTGGGGTTGCGCAGGCTGGGCCACGGGCATGGGCCTAGCGAAGAAGTCGTCGTTAGCAGCAAGCGCAGGGTGTAGCGGTGTGCAGGCGACACGCATACGCCACGGCGAGCGGCGAGCGGCGAGCGGACCCTGTGAATGACCGCCACGGACCCGTCGTCCCCGCCTTCGCAGCCGCCGAAGGTGGAGAAGGCAATCGGTTGGGCTCAGCGGATAAACGGCGAGTACTCGTCCATCGTGCGTTGGGTCGCGCTCGCGGTGCTGGTTTACGGCGCGGTGAGAGGCCGCGTAGACATCATGGTCGCATCGGCTGGCCTTGGCGTTTCCCCAAACGTCGTCGGCAAGCCTCACCAATGAGCCACCGCAGGCGGGTGTTCCTGATCGTCGTGTTCGCGCTGGCGTGGTCGAGCGGGGTTGTTGCTGTGGCCCTGGCGAACGTGAGGCTGTACTGATGGCGTTGCGAGGTCCCCGTGACCCGCGCCGTCAGGGCGACCCGCGCGACAAGCGCGACACCAGGGAGGGCGATGACCCGCGCGACCCGCGCGACGCGCGCACGGAGAACGATCCACGCGACTGGATGCCGCCGCGCACGCGTCTGGCGTTGATCGTGGCGTTCCTCGTCCTGTGGTTCGCGCCCAGCGCCGGGCTATTCGTGCTGGTGCACCGCGTCAACCACGCTGTGCACGGCGTGAAACAGAACCAGTACGTTGCCAATATCGCGTTCGACAAGGCGGCGGCCCAGACGCGGGAGCTGCGGACCTATGAGATTGCGTCGTGTCATCGCGGCAACGAACGGACCGTGTCGGAAAACATCAGCCAGCGTGACGACTACAGGTTCTTTACCACCACGTCGCGTCTGATCAAGGCCGCGCTCGCTGCGCCGCAGGTGCCGCAGCAGGCGGCGCATGTGCAGCGGACGCAGCGGTTCGTTGCTGGGCTTGAAGCGGACGCCCGGGACAAGGTGTGGCATCACCTGATCGAGGGCTGCGCGTTCGCTGTTGACAATCCTGGGAAGTACAGGCTGCCACCGGCCGTAGCGTTCGCTGCGCATCAGCCGCCGCGTGGCGCGTTGGAAGTCCAGAAGGGCGAGTAGGCTGTAGCTGTCTCCCTCCATTGATCGGTCCTGCGGGCGTCCTCTCGGGGCGCCCGCAGCCGTGTCGGGGCTGGTCGGTAGCCTGAGCGGCGCGTGACGGTGGCTCGCCGCGTACGGGGCGCTCGCACGGGAAACCGGCGGGCGCCCTTCGCGCGCTGTAGGCTGGGCGGCGCGGCGTCCGTCCTTTGGTGTCAGGCAGCGGGCGCCGCAATCAGCCACCGAATGAAGGGAGCCACCGATGGACCTGCATCCCGCGACGGCCGCGATCCTGCCGTACTTCGACTATGACCATCTGCCGCCGGAACTGGCGGACGTGAGCGAGCCGTTTCACGCGCTCGCGCACAGGCTGTCCGCGCAGCTCGATGGGCCTGAGCTGACCGCGGGTCTGCGCAAGCTGTTGGAGGCGAAGGACTGCGCGGTGCGTGCTGCGTTGGACCCCGTCAAGTCGGGTAGCTGACGGGCATGGACAACGCACAGCAGCCCACTACGCAGGACGCCACGCAGCTGATCGTGGCGCGCAGTTTCAGTGACGCTGAGCAGGCGGCGCTGCGGTGCCGCAACGTCAGGTCGCACTACCTGACCAGTGACGGCGACCCGTTGACCAGCAAGCTGCCAGACGCCGGCACCGTTGGCGGGGTGCTGTACGTCAACGGCTGGGAGGACGGGGAGCAGGCCGACGCGGTGCGCGAGCAGGTGGACGCGCTGCTGGCCTCGCGGACGGGCGACGACACGCTGCCCGTTACCACCATCACCGTCTGAGGCTCGCGCGCAGCTGGCGGCTAGGCCAGCGCCAGCTGCGCGTCAGCGACCACTGTGCCCACGGTCTGCTGGTCAAGCAGCCTGACCTCTACCTCTGTGCGCGGCGCCTCGTCCCGGCCGGCGTAGTGCTTGGACGGGTGCGTGTCGACCACCTGGCCGTCGTCGCCGTACATGATCCCGGTCATGGCGTCGAGCACGCGGCGCTCGAGCTTGTCGGCATCGGGCTTCGTGATGGGCCGCAGCGGCGCGCTGTCCTTGAGCACGCCCGCGTTGCGCCCCGTGCCGTAGTGGCCTTTGGGGCGCTGCATGTAGAACCGCATCGTGACCTCGATCGCTACGCCGCGCAGCACGGGCTCGCCGGCGGCTGTGCGCGCGGCGAGCGCGGCGTTGCCGATGCTGCGCTCGTGCGCTGCGCCCTTGCTGCCGGCGCTGTCGTGCGTGACGACGATGGGGCGTCCGTTCTTGAACACGATCTCGCCGTTGCCCCTGGTCAGGACGCGGGACACGGTCGATCCCTTGCTCATCGGGTCGCCTACGTGGGTGAAGCAGATGGGGTCCATGTAGGGAACGGTGGCAGACGCGTCGGAGGGACTAGTGGTGTTTCCTGTGCTGCGGGGGCTGCGCTGGGCTGTGGCTGGCTAGGTTTGCGGATCTGGCCAACCGGGCGCCGGCGGTGCGTTAGGGGCTTAGGCGGCGATGTGCGGCGTCAACCGGGTGGGCTGCGCGTCGGGCCTCTGCACGCGCGCGCTCGGCCCGCAGGCGCAGGCCAAGCTCCGCAGCTCGCCGCTCCGCGTCACGACTCGACGCCAGCGACACGCGGCCCAGTCGTGCGATCGAGCGCGCGCGCCGCAAATCGTCCTCGAACGACCTCACTGGTAGGTCCGGTCTAGCCACGTGGTCAGGCCGAGCTCGGCGGCGTATTCCTCCACGTCCACGGGGATCAGCGCGCGGGGGACGCGTAGCGGCCGGATCGCGGTCTGATCGAACATGCCGTGATGGCCGCCGATGCCGGTCAGGCCACCGCACCCGGGGCGCCAGCTGCGCGGGTCCTGCGCCAGCTCGGCGGGCATCCTGAACAGGGGCTTGTCGGGCAGGTCCGTGATGAACCGCGACTCAAGCCGGCTGATCCACCGGCCGTCGTGCCAGATGGCGCCTTTGGGGAACGCCTTGCGGATCTGCTGCTGGTCGATCAGGTGGCAGCGCACCAGGCGCCCGACGCAGTCACCAGCGCTCTCGCCTGGCAGGTTGGCGAACCAGCAGGCGCTCATGGCTTCCAGTCGACCACCGTGGCGCCGGACGCCTTGATGGCGAACCGGGCGGCGTGATCGTCAGCGAACAGGACGATCAGATGTAGGCGGCCGTCGTCCGCCTCGCTGCTGTCAATGATCACGCCTTCGATCGGGAACGGTTCATCTGGCGGGGTCCAGATAAACGGGGACAGCGGTGGCGGCGGGTATTCGCCCACGATGTCAGCGTGCTCTGCGTTGCGCACGATGAACGTCGCTCGCTTCACGCGTCCGCCTCGCAGAACCACACGGGCGCCGCGCCGTCGTCAGTAGGCGGGCAGAACGTCCACGCGGGATCCCATTCGCTATCGGGTTCCCAGCCGGGCGGCGCGTCGGCTGGTGGCGGCGTGTACTGGTCGGGCGTCAGCTCGGGCTTGCCGGCGGCGAACGCGGCGTCGTCTTGCAGTGCGAGCCACTCGTCGGTCCGGTTGCGTGCTTGCCATATCTCCTGCGTCGTCATGTACCGGGCGTGCCGGCGCATCACGGTGACGGGGTTGCTGGCCCAGCCGTGTTCGCGGACGAAGCGGCGGCGCGCAGCACGGCGGCTCCACGTGCGGGCGTCGTAGATTTCCCCGTTGGGTTCGTCCATCGCGTAGCGGGACCAGGGCATCTCGCTCATGTTGGGCGGGTCCAGCTTCCGGTGGCGGCGTGCTTGCAGGCGCCATTTCAGCCGGCGGCGTAGCGTCGGGCGGTCGGTCATCGGCTGGCCTTGCGTGCGGCTCTGGCGGTGCGGCGCTGTTGCCGGTGGCGGTCGAGCTTGCGCGCCGCGCCGATCGCGGCAGCGACGAGCGGGTTGAGCGCTGGCCGCCACCGCGACGGGGCGCTGGTCAGCTCGCGTCGTGTCTCCGCGACGAGTGGGTCTGTGGCGGGCGGTGTGCGGGTCTGCTGCTGGTGATGGGCGCGGCGTTTGGCGCGGCGCGCCTTGTGCTTGTTCACTGGTGGCCTCCTAGTCGTAGGGTCTGTGCAGTGGTGGGCGTGGCGGCTCGGCTGGTCCGGGGGCTGCCCACATCAGGCCGCCCTGGCAGCCGCAGGTGCCCGCCAGTATCGGGCGACCGTTCCCCGTGATCATCTCGCTCCGGTTGCCTGTGGTCATGCCAGACGCTCCAACGCCAGCAGCCGGTCCAGTGCGGCGTCGGCTTGGGCAGCCTTGACGCGCAGGTACGGCCTGAGGGGCGTTCGAGGGGCGAGAAGGTGACGAGGCCGGCTAGGTCGCTGTAGCTCATCGCAGCGCTTCCGCGATGCTGTAGCCGGCCGCGAGCGCGGCCAGGCACAGCGCGAGTAGGAACAGTCCTTCGGTGGTGGTCATGTGGCCTCCGGTTGTAGTTGCCAGCGGTCAAGAAGTGTGGGCAGCGCGATGGCTTGCAGCCAGCGCGCCTCGTCTGTCGTCAGCGCTGCCAGGCCGATCAGCAGCTCGTCTGCCTCGGCGGCGGTGCACGTCGTCAGGCACCGGATGCCAGCCTGTCCAGTTGCTTGCTGATCTGCGCCGCGCAGCGTCGTTCCTCGACGGCGGCGTACTGCTCGTCGCGCGTGTGCTTCTCTAGCGCGGCGATGCGGTCGCGCGCGTTCTGCCGCAGCCGGTCGCGCTCGTTGCACATCGCTATCACGGCCGCGTTGCCGCTGCCCAGCGTGTGCGCCATCGCCAGCGCGCGGTCCACCGGCACGTCGTCCTCGACCACCCGCAGCCCGCGCGTGTACCCGTCGCCGGGTCTGACGAGCTGCCAGCGCGGCATCTTGCCGGGCTCGTCGCGGCGGCGGCTGGTGTCGTATCGCAGCGACGCGATGCCCGTCACGAAGTCAGGTCCCGGCATTGTCGTCCTCCCTCTCGGCTGCTAGCTCGGCGTCGGTCAGCGTGCGCGACTTGAACGCCGTGCCCAGCTTCTGCCGGCGATGCTCGCTGATATCGAATGGCTCCCCGTACTGCGCGGCGCGGCGGGCGCCCCGGTCGATCGCCTTCCAGTTCGTGTCCCACCGGTTGACCTCGGCGAACTCCATCACCTTGTCCTTGCCGTACCGCAGGGGGCCGTGGATCCGGCAGTAGGACTTGAGCTCGTCTTTCGTGGCGGTCAGCCGGCCGCCGTTCCGGTCGAGCCATTCGGCGGCCTCTTTCGCCTGGTCGTCGGTCTGGATGGTGCCGGCGTAGTTGCGCAGGTGACGGGGCAGCGGGCACTCGGGCTCGCACGGGCAGCGTTTGCAGTGGTTGCCGCTGACGGCCGGGAACTCCCCGGTCGTGAACGCGTGGTGCAGCTGCGCGCACGCGTCCTCGATGTCGCGGCGCAGCGCGTCTATCTCGATGCGCGGGATCGGCCGGCTGCGCGTCGGGACCTCCATCAGCCCGCCGCACGCTTCGCACACGCCGTCGCTCGTCTTGTCTGTGCCTCCGCACTCGCGGCAGGACAGGTAGCGGGGGAACACCTCGCCCACGTCGACTGTCTCTAGGTGGCCGCCCAGCGGCTGCTCTAGATGCTCGATCACGCCACGGCCTTTGCACACGTCGCACTGCACGACGATCTGCGGGACCGTGACCTCGCACGTCGTGCACGGCAGCGTCAGCGATCCCTGCATCACGTGCGGCGGGTAGATGTCCCGGCCCTTGCACGCCGAGCACTTCAACACCACGCCGCGCAGGCAGTCGCACGGAGCCTCAACGACGGGCTGCCCGTACACCAGCATCACGGCGTACAGGCGGCCCTGGAAGGTCGCGTCGTAGTCGCCCTGGCTGGGCAGATCCCACTGCGTCTTGTAGTCATCGACTTTGCCGGCGGCGCCGCTGATCCTGGCCAGGTCGATGATGCCGCTGACGGTGTAGTCGCCCAGCTGCAACAGGAACTTGCGCTCGACGGCGACGACGGCCGCCGGGTTGATCCGGTAGCCGTTGGCCAGGTGGCTCATCATCATGCGGCACTGGTCGCGTTCGTGCAGCGGGATCGTCAGCTCGGGGTGCTCGGTGAACGTTTCCTCGAGCAGCAGCTTGGCGGTGTGTTCGTCTACGGCGTAGTCGACATCGCCGGCCCCGGCGTCCATCGCGTACTGCTCCAAGATCAGCATCGTGGTCTTGGCCTGCGCGATGTGGACGGCGGTGCCCCGGTCGAGCTGGTGGCCGGGCATCCCGCCGTGGTGCTTGCGGTACAGGTACGCGGCACGCTGGCAGCTGTCGTTGTGACGCAGCAGCGTTTGGCTGTACCTGTCGGGCGGCGCCAGCATCGGGTCCACCGGGGGCAGGCGCCGCAAATCGAGGTGGTCTGCCGTCGTGGAGTCGGTCATCGCCCGCTCCCAACAAGCGCCAGCTGAAAGCTTGTGGGCAACGCGACGGGCGCTCCGTCGTAGGCGCGTATTGCGCGCAGGGCCGTGGACAGTGCAGCTATCTCATCCCATCTCTCCGGCCCCATGTAACGACTTGTGCTCAGGCGCAACCACGCGCTGACGGCCCGTCGCCAGATCGCGTAGTCGGCTGCCTTCTTGGCGCGCAGTGGGTACCTGTCGAGAATCTGCACAAGCCCGGCGCAGTCCCTGCGCGAGCCGATGTCCCAGCGAATGGATGGGCGGTTGCGGCGGCTGGACGACTTGCCGCTACGTGGGCTCAGTCGGCCTAGTCCTGTGCGCTGCTGTATCTCTTCAAGGATCGCTAGGTCGTCATCGCGCAAGCCCAGCTCAAACCGGCACTGATAGCTGTGGGTGGCCTGGTCTGGCCGGGCTGACGCACGCGGAATCGTGAAGCAGCCCTCGCCGTCTATGAGGCCGGCGAGGTAGTGCCCGAAGCCGTCGTCCAGCCGGCGCAGGTTCAGGTGTTCGGGCGTGGCGCTCATGATCGCGGTGTCTGCACGTTGACCAGCAGCGTCGGCATCGGCTGGGAGGCGGCGGCTCGCCAGAGCGCAATGGCGCCGATCGCCATGTCATCGGCTACCAGCGAGTCGACCGAGAACATCGCGGCCAGCTTGCGGGCGTGCGCACGGATCGCTTCGCGGCGCGCCGTCGCGTTGTGGTCACGCCACGCGCGCACGCAGCCGTCGCGGTTCTCGTACTCGCTGCTGCGCCAGCCGCACTGACAGCGGATCGTCCACTGGTGCCCGCCCCGTGCGCACACGGTGCCGCAGCAGCTGCGTGTCTCATGGCCGAGCGTGGCGTGCGCGGGGTCCTGCGTCGGGAACTGCCGGGCCAGGTGGTGCGCGATGGCCCGCGTCGACAGTTCGCGCACGGGGTCGATGCCGATGCTCATGGCTGCACCCGGCCCGTGATCGACGCGCGCACCTCACGCAGCGTGCTGCTGCGCCTCTCGGCCGCCTGCACGGCCCCGTCTAGTTTGCGGCCGAGCGCCGCGTACCACGCTTCCACGAACTCGACGTGCGTCGTGATCGACTCCGTGCCGGGGCGGCAGCGGCCGGCGGTCATCACGTCCACTTTCCGTGCCCACTCCAACGCTTCGCCCGTCGTCAGCAGCCACTGGTCGTAGCGCAGCTGTGCCGTGGGGCTGCCGGACGGGTGCTGGTAGTCGAAGTAGATGCCGGGCGTCGCGCCTGCGTCGCCCTTGCCTTCGGGGTGCGCCTCGGGCGGCAGGACGAACCGCAGCCCGACGACACAGCCGCCGTAGTTGCTGCCGGCGCTCAGCACCAGCCGGTCAATGCGATCCTGCTCAGTGTCTGCTGGCCTCATGCTGCACCGCCTTTCGCCTCGTCGGCTGCTTTCTTCTCTTTCTCGATGCGGTCCCGCAGGTAGCCGAGGTAGTCATCGAGCGTGGCGTGATCGTGTTCGGCGCGCGCCAGATAGGCGTGGAACTGCGCCGGGAACAGCGCCAGCGGGTTGACCTCCCGCAGCGCCTGGTACAGCTCGCGCGCCTGGTCCTTCTGCTGTTCGGCCTTCTCGTCCGTCAGCGGCGGCGGCAGCTTCGCTATCTCGGCGGCACCCGCGCCGACCTCGATCCGCCGGATCGCCTGCGGGTCGCCCCGGTACTGCGCGATCAACGTCTGCCGGATCGCCTCCGGTATGTGGATGCGTAGACCGTTGCGCTGCGCCTTGTTGATCGCCTTCTGCTTGGCGAACTTGTCAGCCACCCGGCCGTCATCGTCAACGTGCTGGCCTTTGCTCTTGGCGCGCGCGATCGCGCTGGCGTCTTTCAGTTTCATGCGCATCGGCTGGACGTAGGTCCCGAACTGGCCGTAGTCGTTCGTCAGGTCGCGGGCGTAGATCGTGGCGTCGTACACGTCCTCTGCGCCAGCGCCAAGGTCAAGGCGCTTCTCGATCACGACCAGGCTGGCGGGGTCGACCGTGATCCGCCACTTGCGGCTGGCGTTCATCACGCGCACGGCCTCGTTGACGCCGAGGTACGACAGGTCTGTGACCTCCTGCCCGCCTTGGCTGAAGCTGTACAGCATCACCTTCAGGGTGCGGCGCTGCAACTCCTCGACGATCATCGCCTCGTCGTGCCGGTCGATGACGGCCAGCAGTTCTTGCCGGTCGGTCGGGTCGCGCAGCACTAGGTCGCTGCCGGTGGGCTGCTCGACGGCGGGCTCCACGTCGCCCTTGACTGGCTTGGCGCGTTTGGCGCGCGGTTTGGGCGTGCGTTTGCTGCCGCTGTCCGCAGGGGTTGTGCTGCTCGGCATAGGTCCCATGTCCTTTCCCCGTGGCCCCAACTCAATGCGGCCACGACGTAGTTGTGCGGCGCAGCCTAACGCGATGGTCGGCGGCAAAAAGGTGTTGTCTTTTCCGGGGGCTACTGTGGCGTGTTCATTCCACTCCACAACGCTAGGAGCCACGATGTCAGCACCAGCAGCAGAGAAGGCAGGAGCCGAGGCCGGCAGCAATGGCAACGGCACGCACGCGGACGTAGGCGGTGACGACGAGGCTGCGCAGGCAGCGCAACTGCTCGGCATCGAGGGCGGGCAGCTGTCCTTCGCGGTCGGCGGCAAGAAGCCGGACACGTCCAAGGTGCAGCTGGTCGGGCGCAGTATCGAACTGCCCAACGGCCAGCTCAACAAGGGCGACGAGTACACGGTCGTCATGCGTATCCGTGTCGGCAGCGTGCACTTTGACGACAAGATCGACGCGGCCACCGAACAGGTGACGGGCTGCACGCGCAAGCACAAGGCGCGTGTTGTCGGCAACGTGCGCGTCGTGCCGGACTCCACGCTCAACGGCCAGGGCTAGCGCCTGGCAGATTGCCTACACGCCCCGGTCGGCGGAGGGATCCGGCCGAGCCGGGGCGTATAGGTATGGGCCATGGGATGCCCAGCCGGGACTGTAGCGCCACGCGCGGAAGGCGTGGCCTTGATACCACTGCGACGCCGCGACGGGGCGGTGTGCGCTTACGCGTTCGTCGATCCGGTCGACTGGTCGCACGTTGCGCGCTTCACCTGGCGGCTACACCGCGAAGGCTACGCGATCCGCTGCGTCGGCAAACGGACGATCTACATGGCGCGCGAGCTGCTCGGCGTGGACGATCCGAAGATCCGCACTGACCACCGCAACGGCGACCGGCTCGACAACCGGCGGCGCAACCTGCGGTCGGGCTCGGCGCTGTTGAACAACCAGAACTTGACGGTGCTGCGATCGGACAACCGGTCTGCGTACCGGGGCGTGATCTGGCACAAGACGAAAGGCCGCTGGTGGGCGTACGCGCGGCTGGGCGGCAAGCAGCACAGCCTCGGCTACCACGACACGCCCGAGCAGGCCGCTGACGCCGCGCAGGCGTTCCGCGCGCAGCACATGCCATTCAGTCAGGAGGCCGCGTGAACGATCGGCTGTGCGCGGGCTGCGGCCTGCCGTTGACGGGGATGCGTGCCGACGCCAGGTTCCACGGTGAAGACTGCCGGACGCGGTACAGGCACATGGAGGCAGCGGACCCGCTGGCGCGCTTCACGGCCGGCCTAAGGCTGGTGCCGCGTCAGGGTCCGATCACGTTGGCGCGTGCGGCTGTAGCCCGGGCTAGCGACCGCTCGCAGGGTGCTGCGTGACGGACGACGCGCGGGTGCTGGCGCAGCGTGCGGTCGCGCTGCTGACGCTTTGCCCTTACTGCCGTGGCCAGCAGCACGTTCCGTACAACGGCAACTGGGGTGACGCTGACGCCAAGATGGTCGACTGCGAGCAGTGCCGGGGGACAGGCAACCTGCTGGGCGCGATGCTGGCGGACGCGTACAGCAAAGGCCGCCGGGACGCGCTGGGGCAGGCCGTGGCGATGCTGGGGCAGACGACGCAGGCGCTCGCGCAGCCGGCGCCCGCGCACGTGTCGATCAGGTCGCTGCTGAAGGACATCACCGGTGACTGATCCGGCGGATGGGATCTTGGCGTTGCTGTGGATGACGGGCTGGTCGGGCGCGTCGACGCTGCCCGTGTTCCTCGACGGGGCGTCGGCGCCGGCTGTCAGGTTGCGCGGGTCGGCGGTGGAGCTCGCGCAGCAGTTGGCGGTCAGGTCGCGGCGCTGGGATTTCGAGCGGAGCTTGGAGGTCGCCATCGGGCTGCCCGAGCCGACCAGGGAGTGCACCGTGCTGTGGTGCTGGCTTGAGACGCAGGATCAGGTGCGGCGCGCGGCCAGGTTCCGGCCGGTCCCGTCGCTGGTGCTGCGGATGGGCCGATCGTGCCGGCGGCTAGCGTTCTGGGCGCTGGACAAGCCGTGGTCGTCGCTGGTGGTGGAACCGTCGAACAAGCGGTTGGCGTACGCGTTGCACGCGCCGCAGAAGTGGGCTGATCCCACGTCGCTGAGGATCCCTGTGCCGGGGACGTTCCTGCGTGTCGGTCGCGCGAGGCCGTCGCCGGTGCTGTTGACCAGGGCGACGCACGATGTGTGGCCGCGCGCGAAGATCACGGGCAGGTTGAAGGACCCGCCGCCGCCGTACATGCAGCGGCTAAGGGAAGGGACGGTAAAACGATGACGGGCCAGCCGCGCCTGCTTGACCTGTTCTGCTGTGCCGGCGGCGCAGCAGAGGGATATGCACGCGCCGGCTTTGAGGTAGTCGGGGTGGACCTGCGACGGCAGGACCGTTACCCATTCGAGTTCCACCAGGCCGACGCGATGTCCTTTCCGCTTGCCGGCTTCGATGCGGTCCACGCTTCGCCGCCCTGTCAGCGGTACACAAAGGGCGCGGGCAGGTGGGGCACGCGATCACGCCACGCGGACTTGATAGCGCCAGTGCGTAGGCGCCTGCTGCGCGCTGGTGTGCCCTACGTCATCGAGAATGTTGAGCAGGCGCGCGCGCACCTGCGGACGCCGATCCGGCTCTGCGGCACCATGTTCGGACTTGGCGTGTTCCGGCATCGACTGTTTGAGTCCAGTGTCACTCTGACGGCGCCCGCGCACGTCCGTCACTCCGGCCGTGTGGGGGACGGACGCTACTTCACCGTGGCCGGGCATACCGGCGGACACTCGACGCGTGACGGGTGGGTGGGCGGCACCCGCGACGACTGGCGCGCGGCAATGGGCATCGGGTGGATGATGGCCGCCGAGCTGGCTGAGGCGATCCCACCTGCCTACACCGAGCACGTCGGCCGGCAGCTAATCGCGCACCTGCGAGGAAGGGTGTAGATGATCCATTATCACGGCACGCCGATCACGCCGCAGGCGACGCTGCACCAGTTGGTCGGCCGTCACTTCTGCGTCAGCTTCGCCCGGCCGGACTGCCTGCCGATCTGCCGCGAGATTGGCCAGTCGCTGATGCTCGACAATGGGGCGTTCTCGTTCTGGCGGGCGGGCGCCGGCGAGGTCGACGTGCCGGCGTACGCGGCGTGGTGTGCGCCGATCCTCGAGCAGCGCTGCAACTGGTGCGTGATCCCCGACAGCATCGAGGGCGACGCCGACACGAACGACGAACTGATCAGGGAGTGGCTGCGCGAGTCGCCGCTAGGCGTCGGCCGCGACCAGGCCGCGCCCGTGTGGCACCCGCACGAGCCGATCGACAGGCTGGTGGAGCTGTGCGGGGAGTGGCCCCGGGTCTGTGTTGGCGGGAGCAGCATGTACCCGTCGATCGGGACGCCGTCGTGGCACGGCCGGATGCGCGAAGCGATGAACGTGCTGTGCGGGGATGGGCCGGCGCCGTGCTGGCTGCACCTGCTGCGCGGCCTGTCGCTGGCGGGCAGCGAGTACCCGTTCGCGTCGGCTGACAGCACGCTGATTGGGCAGAACCACGCTGGCGACAACACGCGTGGGACGCCCGCGAAGGACGTGGTCGAGATGGCCAACCGGGTCGACGGCCGCCAGTGCGCGGCGCGCTGGCACCACCACGATCAGCTGACGCTGGCGCCATGACGGAGGACGATGAGATTACGCCCGGTGTCTGCGTCGTCGGCCGGTGCAGCGAGCCAGCGACAGCGCGCATGAGCCTGTTCGCGATGGGCGTGACGACGGAACGCGACTTCTGCGAGCGGTGCGTGCGCGCCTTTGAGGGCGCTTGGCAGCGCGTCGATCGGGACGAGCAACTTGCCCTTGACTTCTAGCCCTACAAACGACAAGCGCCCCGCCGGATGGACGGGGCGCTTGACCAGCGTTGGCGAGGGCCTGTACGCTTTTGCGCTTGCTATGACGACCAACCGCCAGATCAGTATTCACAACCTGCGCACCGCGCATTCTAACTCGTGAGCGGCGGAACCAGCGGCTACGGGGCGTATCTGGCCAGTCCGGAGTGGCGCGCGCGGCGTGACGCGGCGCTCGATCGCGCTGGCGGACGGTGCCAGCAATGCGGGTCCCGCAGGCGGCTACACGTCCACCACTTGACGTACGAGCGGCTGGGGCGCGAGGCGGACACGGACCTTGTGGTGCTGTGCGAGCCGTGCCACGAAGGCGTCCACGGGCTGCTCAGTCAGGCGCCCCGGCTTAGACCCGAGCGCGCGCGGCGTGAGCGGCGCAGGGCCAAGATCAAGGCGTCACCGTCAGCGCCTAAGCGGGCTGACGTGGTCAAGGCGTGGGACACCGCGTCAGCTAAGGCCGAGAGCGAGCGCAAATCTTGGAGGCCGCGCAAGCGTCGCCGTCGCCGTTGACAACCCCGCCGGGGACGGCCCGATCTAGCCTGGCGTTAGTCGACCAGGGGGTTTCGGATCACCGTGCTAGCCGAGGAAAATGGGCGAACGATCGCGCGAGAAATTCTGCGCATAGTTACGTCTGTCTTTAACCGCAGGCGCCGGTAAGACGTGGAGCGCTACCGGGCAGCGATAAGGGACCTGCGCCAGCGACCGCGCGGCCGTGGCTGCTGCCGTAAGACGCTGGCGGTGCAGCGGGGGCTGGCGGTAGACGTGCCGCCGCTGGATCTGTATACTGTTGGTTACAGGGCGACTTTGGGTAGGCGCCCCGATCAAAGGACATGGGATGCTGGTACTGAACGTCAAGCAGATCTGCCCGCGATCATGAGCGAATCGGGCTTCTACGCGCCGGGCACGGAGAGCGACCCGCACGCGCCGTGGAACCAACCTGAGCCCGTCGAGTGCCCGCGCTGCGGCGGCACGGGCCGCGAGCTGTACACGTACGACGGCGAGCCGCCGGAGGACGCCGAGGATTGCACGCAGTGCGAAGGGGAGGGCGTCGTCGACCCGTCCGAAATCGAGGACGAACCGGACTACGACGCTGAGCGGGACAGGCAGGACGAACGGGCCAACGACGTGGGGGAGGAACTGTGATCGAGAAAAGCCGCGCGCAGCACCAGGCCGTGGAGGCGCTGTCGCTCGAGCATGGCGGCGTTGAATGCGGGATCGTGGTCTGCGCGCACCGTGATGACGGGGTGCTGGTGTTCGTGGACTTCGAGGATGGCGCCCGCTACATGGTGCGTGAGGATGGCCGCGTGTCGCGGTCGGCGTACCGGGAGGCGCCGCAGGAAGTGACGGGCTCGCCGGCGATGCGCAGGGGTGGCGGGTCGCGCGGGGTCGCGCAGGCAAGGCGGGCTGTCTGATGGCGCGCAAGAAGCTGTACGTGATCCACGCCACGGTGAACTACGTCGTGCAGAGCAAGGCGACCGGACAGACGGAGAACGGCACGTGCCGCCCGACGATCGCTGTCGAGGCGACGAGCGAACCGCGCGACAAACAAACGACGACGAGCAGGAGGGTTTGACATGGGAACGTCTGTGCAGTTGTGGGAGAGGGAAGCGGCGCGGTCGCAGCGGCGGGCGCGCGAGCAGCGGCGGCAGCCGTCGCCGGGCTGGCTGTGGCCGGCGACTAGGTGGCTGCTGGGGATCGTGGGGGTGCTGGCGGTCTGCTGGCTGCTGCTGGTCGCGGTGTGGGCGGTCGCGCCTGCTGGTGCGGCGACGCGTCACCACCGGCATCACGGGCGCCGGCATCACGCGATGGTGTGGACGAGCGCGCGGCCTGTGCCGCAGCGTGCGGCGCCTGCGCCTGTGGTGGCGCCGCCGCCCGCGCCTGCGCCGAGCGCGGCACCGCCAGTCGAAGAATGGCCGGCGGTCGAAGTGCTGTCGGAAGCTGAAGCCGAACAGTTTGAAAGGGAACTGGCGGCCGAAGGCTGGATCTGCCCGGTGGTCAACGAGGCGTGCTACCTGCCTGGTGAACAGCCATGACCACGTACACGGGCTACATCGCTACGGCGCGCCAGGAAGCTGTGCTGGACGAGGCGCGCAGGGTCCACAAGATCCGGGCCGCTGAAGGCGTCGACGACGCTGTGAGCGCCTACCACGTCCTGTACTACCGGGACGAGAAGGATCACCCGATGCCGATGGTCGGGCTGCCGTTGGCGCACGTGGAGCGGACGATGCGTCAGCTGGCCACGCGTGGGTTCCTAGTGCGCGTGCGGCCGGGCCTGTACGTGCCGGTGGACGGTGATCGCTGATGGATGTGATCATGCAGATCGTCGGGCTGGTAGCGAGACCGCCGACGCCGTTTGATGGCCAGTACGTCTTGGAGTACGACCCCGAGCGGAACGGGGTTGCGCCGGACGGCAGGCTGATGTCTGCGCATATCGTCACGACGAAGGACGTAGGCCGGGCGAGGCGCTGGGCAACAGGCGGCGAAGCCTTGGCGTTCTGGCGGCAGGTGTGCCAGCGTGAGCCGACGCGCATAGACGGCAAGCCTAACCGCCCGCTGACGGCGTTTACGGTGGAGATCGCGTCGCCCGAGAAGCTGGCGCGAGGCGGTGCAGTGTGCCGTTGATCGCCTACGAACGGAAGCGCCCCGGCCCTGAGACGGCGGCCGTCATTAGGCAGGTGAACACTGTGCTGTCCGAGCACGCGGCCGAAGGGTATGACCTGACGCTGCGGCAGCTGTACTATCAGTTCGTGGCTCACGACCTGTTTCCAGATGACCGAACGTGGAGCTGGGACGAAGCCCGCAAGCGGTGGTACCGGGACCCGGAGGGCACTAAGAACGCCGATCCCAACTACAAGTGGCTGGGCTCAATCGTCAACGACGCCAGGATGGGCGGCAGGATCGACTGGCACCACATCGTGGACCGCACGCGCAACGTGCGCGCGCACCCGCACTGGGATGACCCGGCTGACGTCGTCGCGTCGGTCGCTAAGCAGTTCCGTGTGGATCTGTGGGAGGACCAGCCGCGCTACGTCGAGGTGTGGATAGAGAAGGACGCGCTGGTGGGCGTGATCGCCAAGGCGGCCGGCCAGTACGACGTGCCCTACTTCTCCTGTCGCGGGTACACCAGCCAGAGCGAGATGTGGTCGGCGGCGCAGCGGCTGCTGGGCAAGGTGACGGAGGGCAAGGCGGTGACGATTCTCCACCTAGGAGATCACGACCCGTCCGGCATCGACATGACGCGGGATATCGAGGACCGGCTATCGCTGTTCCTGGGCACGGATTGGGCGCTGTCGCAGGGTTGCGACCACACAACGTCGCAGGCCAACTTGAAGGCGACGGTCAACCAGGCGATGGACAAGTTCGAGGTCAGGCGCATCGCGCTCAACCGCGACCAGGTCGACCAGTACGACCCGCCGCCCAACCCGGCCAAGATGACCGACAGCAGGTTCGCCGGCTACCTGGCCGAGCACGGGGACCAGTCGTGGGAGCTTGACGCGCTGCCACCGAAGGTGCTTGCCGAGTTGGTCACGGACGAGCTGGGCACGCTGATCGAGTGGGATGCGTGGGAGGCGGCCGACGCGCGCCAGGTCGAGGGTCGCGAGCTGCTGAGCAAGGCGTCCGAGCGGTGGGCTGAGCTCGCCGCGCAGTTGGACGACGGCAACGGCGACGGGCAGGCGATGGTCTGATGGCCAGCCAGGACGTAGATCCACGCTTCGCGCGGGAACGTGACAGCCCGGCAGGGCAGCTGGTGCGAGAGCTAGAGCGCCAACTGCACGACGCGGCGGTGCTTGTGGCGTTGCTGGTCGATCGCTTTGAGACGCAGCAGGTCGAGGACTTTGCCACGCTTGCGCGGGCTAGGGAGTTCGTGGCACGGCACGGGGCTGAGCGATGAGCGTCGAGATCCACGTTCTCGAAGACGGCGAGGTTGTCGAGCGCAAGCCGCGGCCTGAGCGGCCCACATCCGTCGCTGAGGGCGGCCAAGGATCTGCTCGAGGAGGCGTGGATCGAATGCTCGGCCCACGAGGAAGCTTGGCTGCTTGAAAGCGAGGACACCGATGTCTGCTAGCTCACACGAACTGACCTCGGCCGAGCGAGAGGCTGCGGAGGCGAGCAGTCGTCTCTACGAACGCGAAGCCGGACGTCGTCTCTATCACAACTGGTGTGGCGACCCGGAGGGCCTGACGGACCGTGCCCGCTACTACGACAAGATGGTCCGGGGCGACAGGGAAGCGTGGGAACGCCTGGCGATGGAGCGCGAGGCGGCTGCTCGTGTGGCTGGGTGTCCCGACGAGGGACAACGGGAGCCAACCGACACGATGGTCGAGGCGATGGCTGGAGCCATGTACGAGGAGAGCCACAGCTTCGGGCACGGCGATCCGAAGTGGTCTGCGCTCCGCGAGCATCATTATCCGCTCGGGAAATCGCACTATCGGCAGAAGGCGCGCATCTACTTGGTGGCTGCTCTCGGGGCCGTTACTGCTTCTCCCGACGAGGAGGGGGGCGAGCCGGACGGGGTGGTGCGCGTCTTCATAGATAACGAGGTGGCGCGGGAAGAACGGGCGGCTGAGACTCCACGTGAGGTCAGGGAACGCGTGGACCGTGAAGCGGTTGCTGCTTCTCTACCAGCCGGCGAAGGCTGGTGCGAGCGGTGCAAAGGCAAGGCCGCGCTGACCCGGACGGTGATCGGTCCGCCGCCTACGATGCGGCTCTGTTCTGACTGTCGTGCAGAGGTCCCGTCGTGAGCATCAGGCTGGAAGCTGCGGTCGCCAGGTGGCGTAAGGCTGAGGCTGCGCACGCCAAGGCGACCGAACAGCGCGACAGGGACATCAGGCGCGTGCTGGCCACGTGCCGCAACGGTAGGCCAACGGTGCAGGAGGTCGCGGACGCGTTCAAATACTCGAGGGCGTACGTGCACCGGCTGGTAAAGGCTGGCCCCGGTGAGAAGGCCGGGGCCAGCAAAACGAGCAAGCGGAAGGGAGCATAGGCATGGGGAGAGACATCACCAGGTGGCCGGGCGACGATGGGTACGACCGGATGGGCTACGCGCAGAAGGCGGGCTGGCGGTGCGTCTACTACCGCAACGTGCGCGACGACGGGCAGCCTGACCGGTATCAGGTCGCGGTGGACGTTGAAGGTGACGTGGACGTGCACACGTTCGACACGCTGGACGAGGCGCACGGGCACCTTGACGGCGTGGCGTTGTTCTACTGGCGGGGCGAGTCGTGGGCCGAGGGGATCGCGGACGTGTCGCAGATGCCCGACCGGTTGCGCGGCCCGTTCTCCTGGGAGCGCCTTGACCGTGCCAAGGCGGCTGGGGCTGCATGACGGGGATCGCGCAGGGCGTCAGGATGCCGCCGGCTGAGCCCTGGGCGCATGACCCGCCCTGTCCGCGCGGCGGATACACGCAGGTATCGGCATCGGTGGCGGGCGAGCCTGGCGAGCGGTGTCCGCTGTGCGGTGCTGGGCTGACGGCGCCGCAGGCGGTACGTGAGGCGCGCGAGCGTGTAGCCGCAACGGACAGGCGCCTGTCAGCGGCGTGGCGCCCGCGCAGCCCGCGAGAAATCCTGGCGATGGCGCAGGAGGTCGATGGGTAGCGCCGCCGGCCTGGCCGCAGGCGCCCGGCACGACGGCCGGGCGCCTGCGAGCGGGAGGCAATCCAGCCGCCGCTGATGAAGGGAGACAACCGATGGAGCTTCATATTGAGGCGCGGATCGATGGCGGCGTTGGCAGTTATGACAGTGGCCAGCTGGTACGTCACGAGCAGAAGGCGACGGTGGTCGAGGTGGACGCCACGACGAAGATCCCTGACGTGACGCCTGACGATGTCGAGGCTGTCCGTGACCGGCTGCACGGTGCGCTCAAGGACGCGGGCAAGCGGCTGGACGCCGATCTGGACGTGGTGCTTGAGCGGGCCGAGGAACGCGCTAAGGCGGCGCGTGACGAGCGGCGCGCGCGGGAGTCGGAGCACGCGGTCTGACGTGGACGATCGGGACGCGATGTTCGCCCGGATCCGCCGGGAGACGTTGGGGATCAGTGACGCGCGCGCGGCCGACATGGTCGCGCGCTGGCGTGGCTACGCGGCGCGTGCTGACGCCGAAGCTGATCATCTGGTCGCCAAAGGCCGGGCTGGCGACGCGCGCGCATACCGGGTCCGGGCTGCTGAATATCGGCAGGACGCGGACGATCTGGCACGTCAGCTTGGATGAGAGCGGGCACACACGCAGCGAACCAGGGCTTTAGGCGCGGCGGTTAGGGTCGCGCCCGAAGGTAGGTAAACCACCACGACAGGAGACACGATGACGAAGGATGAATTGACCGCAGCCGCTGCCGCGTGCGCTGAAACCAGTGACGCGGACGCCGAGCGCGTCGTGACGGGCGTGATCGACGCCATCACCGAAGCGCTGGGCAACGGTGACGTGGTCGAGCTGGGCGACCTGGGGCGCTTCGTCACGCGCGCCGAGGGTGCCCACGAAACGCACGTGCCGGGTCAGGAAGCTCCGGTGCAGGTGCCGGCGCACACGCGGGTTCTGTTCCACCCGGCGAAGGCGCTGCGCGAAGCGCTGCCGACGCCGGCTGCCGCGTAGCCACCGGACCAGGGCGGGCCGGCGTTTGTCGGTCCGCCCGCCGTGGCCGTTAGGGTCCTTGCTATGCGAGCCACCATATGCAAGACCTTCACCTTTTCTGCTGCGCATCAGCTGCCTAACCATGACGGCAAGTGCGTCAACGAGCACGGGCATAACTACCGTGCTGAGATCGCCGTCAGGGGCGCCGTTAGATCCAATGACGGCACGGCGGCCGAGGGCATGGTGTGTGACTTCTCTGCCGTCAAGCGCGTGTGGCGCGAGTCCTGCGAACCGCTGCTCGACCACGTCAACCTGAACGTGACCATCGGCCCCGAGGTCGGCGTCACCACGGCCGAGAACATCGCGGCGTGGATCTTCTTGCGTATGCGCGGCGGGCTGGCGCAGCCGCTGGAAGAACGCGGCGTGCTGTGGTCCGTCACGGTGTGGGAGACGGACACCTGCTGCGCTTGTGTGAACTGGGAGGACGTGTCGTGAGCCGCGCGCTGCCCGTCATCGAGCTGTTCGGCCCGACGATCCAGGGCGAGGGGCCGCAGGCCGGCCAGCCGTGCTACTTCGTCCGGCTGGGCGGCTGCGACTTCCGGTGCAGCTGGTGCGACTCGATGCACGCCGTCGACCCCGAGCAGGTGCGCGAGCACGCCCGCCAGCTTGAGCCCATAGCGATCTTGCAGGAGCTCGAGCAGCTTGACGGCGACCCGGACGTGGTGGTGCTGTCGGGCGGCAACCCGGCGCTGCACGACTGCGGGGAGCTGGTGGGCCTGCTGAGCGAGGCGGGGTATCTTGTCGCGGTCGAGACGCAGGGCACGCGGTGGAAGCCGTGGCTTGAACACGTGGACATGCTGGTGGTGTCCCCGAAGCCGCCGTCCTCTGGCATGGTGACGCCGGGCAACGAGCAGATCGCCGCGTCGTTCATGCAGCGCGCGATGCTGTTCTACGAAAAGGGCGGCGAGGTCGCGCTCAAGATCGTGGTGTTCGACGCTGAGGATTTGGAGTGGGCGCAGGCGTATCTGGCGGTCCGGCCGTCCGGGCTGCCGACGTTCCTTTCGGTGGGCACGCCGGTTGACGCGCCGAATGAGGGCGAGGCGGTGGATCAGGTGCTGATGCGTTACCGGTGGCTGTGCGACGAGGTCAAGATCCGACCGGCGTTCTCGCAGGTGCGGGTAATGCCGCAAATGCACGTTCTAGCGTGGGGGCTCGCGCGTGCAGTCTGACGCCACGCCGACGAACCATCTGCACCCGCTGCGCGACGGCCTGGTGGACGCGTACACGGAGCTGCTGCGGCAGGCCGAGCGCCGTCCGCTGTTGCGCGAGGGGCTGGAGAAGACGCCTGTGCGCGCGGCGGAGGCTTGGCGGGAGCTGATGTCCGGGTACGGCGAGCCGCCCGAGCTGACGACGTTCTGCGCGTCGCCGGGCGCGCGTGATCAGATCGTGCTGCCTGGACGGCTGCCGTTCCATAGCGTCTGCGAGCACCATCTGCTGCCGTTCATGGGTACGGCCGACTTCGCGTACCTGCCTGGTGAGCGGCTGCTGGGCCTGTCCAAGTTCGCCCGGCTGCTGGATCACTACAGCCGCCGGCTACAGACGCAGGAGAACATCGGGGCGCAGCTGGCTGACCATCTGGAAGATGCGTTGGCGCCGCGCGGGCTGATGATCGTGCTGCGTGCTGAGCATCTGTGTATGTCGATGCGTGGCGTGCACGCGTCGGGGCACATGACGGTGACGAGCGTGGTCAGGGGCGCGTTCAAGGTCAAACCCGAGGCGCGCGCCGAGGCGCTGTCGCTGCTGGGGCTGGACCACCGATGACCAGCGGGATGACGATGCGCAGGATGGAAGCGGCCAAGGTGTACGACGTGCCGCCGTGGGTCATTGGCGCAAGGTCGCGTCCGTGCTTCGCTGATCTGCGGTGGCGGCTGCGACGCGTGGCGCCCTGGCTGGTGTGGCGATGAGCACGGCACTGGGCGTGCCGAACATGGACGCGCCGTGCGTGTGCGGCTATCACGGCCGGCCGGGGACCAGCGTCGGGCGCGTGTGGTGCCCGCGCTGTGACGGTGCGAGCCCGGAGCTGCTTGCGGCCGTGGAGCAGAACACGCGGGAAGGCCGCCGGCTGACGGTGCGCCAGCCACGGCTGCCGCGTGTGGGGCGCAACGCGCTCTGTCCGTGTGGCTCTGGACGGAAGGCCAAGAAGTGCCATCTGCGTTGAGGCACGTCCTGTGCGCGTTTGCGACGCTGACGGGCGCGCCGATGCTGTTGACTGTCGGGCGGCGTGTGACCTGTGATCGATGTGGCCACTGCTGGCCACGGGAGGATTGACATGGCTGAGGCGACGACGGACCCGCGCTGGCGTAACCGGATTGTGGGGCATGGTGAGAAGCCGCCGGGGGAGCTGCGCGCGAACGACGCGAACTGGCGGCAGCACCCGCAGCATCAGCGCGAGGCGATGCGCGAAATGCTGGAGGAGGTCGGTTGGGTCAGCGGCGTGATGATCAACCGGACCACGGGCAACATGATCGACGGGCACCTCCGGGTTGAGGAGGCGATCGACGCGGGCGAGCCGCTGGTGCCGTACGACGAAGTGGAACTGTCGCTAGAGCATGAGCGTCTAGTGCTCGCCGCGCTGGACCCGCTGGCGGCGTTGGCGGCGCCCGATGTCGACAAGCTGGACAAGCTGCTGGACGAGCTCGCGCGGGAAGGCGGCGGCGCGTTGGACGGGATGCTGGCCGATCTGGCGCAGTCGTTGCACAGTGGGCAGCACTTGGCGCCCGAGGACCCGTCGCCTGAGACGTTCTGGCCGCGCATCGCGTGCCAGGTGCCGCCTACGGTGTTCAAGCGGTGGCAGAAGGCGTTGCAGGCGCAGGACAAGGCGAACGACCGGGACGCGATCAGCGCCCTGCTGAAAACGGCCGGCTACTGATGGAGCGCTGGCAGGCCAAGCACTCCAAGCACCTGTGGGAACTGCTGGCTGGGCCGGGTGCCACGCACGTTGACTGCGAGCGCGTGGTCGACGTGTTCGGCGCGTGATGCGCTATCTGCGCAGCTACCTGCGGCGCGTGCGGATCGCGCGGCGGGCGGCCAACGACGGCGTGCCGGCGGGCGTGCTGTGGACGCAGCGCGCGCTCGGGGCTGCTGTGGTCGCCCTGGCCGCGTTCGACGTGGTGCGGTTGGCGTAGGTCGTGCTCGGCTTCCTGCTGTCGTACTGGTACTTCAAGGACCGGGATCTGGCGGCGTTGATCGAGCCGTTGGATCCGCGCCCGCCGATCTTCGCTGACAGCGGCGCGTACAGCGCGATGACGCAGGGCGGCACGGTCGACCTTGACGCCTATGCGGCGTGGATCGATCGGTGGGGCCATCTGTTCGAGGCGTACGCCAGTCTGGACGTGATCAAGGACCCGAAGGGCACGCTGCGCAACCACGCGCGGCTGCTGGAGAAGGGCCTGGCGCCCGTGCCGGTGTTCCATGCCGGCGAGCCGTGGGGCTACCTCGACGATTACGTGGCCAGTCACCCGTACGTGGCGCTGGGCGGCCTTGTCGGTGGTCCTACGGCTGTCCGTAACCCGCAGATGATCGGCTGGCTGGATCAGGCGTTCGCGAGGGTCAACGGGGCGCAGGTGCACGGCTTCGGGATGACCAGCTGGCCGCTGGTCGCGCGGTACCCGTGGCATAGCGTTGACAGCAGCAGCATCGGCAGCGGCTACAGGTACGGGACGGTGCGCTGCTGGGATCCGTACGGCCGGCGGTGGCTGGGCTGGAAGCTGGCTGACCGGCGGGCGTGGGGCAAGCATGGCTGGCTGGTGCGCGAGTACGGGATGACGCCCGGGGACTTCGGCGGCGATCGGCAGCACCGGACGCGGTCGCTGATGACGTTGGGCGCTAGGTCGATGGCCAGGGCGGTCGGCCAGTTGCCGGCGCGCCCGCAGATGTATCTCGTGGACACGGCGTTTACGTGGCGCGCTGGGGCGGCCGGCGAGACGATGATCGAGCTGTTCAACACGGGTGGGAACGCGGCGCCGCCCCCGGCGACAAGAGGAACACCGGGGGCGGCGGAACAGGTCTAGCGGGTGTACTGGCCGCCAGGTCGCGCCGACAGGTAGGCGGCGCGACCGGCGGGGTCGAGCCCGGCCAGGATCGACGGCGCGTCAGGGTACAGGCCGTCGGCATCGGGCTTTCGATCGGGCTGCTCTGACATGCGGATTAGGCGCTGCGCGGCGGACCCGTTGCGCGGGTCGTTGTCGGCGGCGATCCGGGCTATCAGCGGGTCGCGCATCACTTGCCTGCTTTGGCGGCGGGGCGCTTCTTGGCGCCGCGCGGGTTGAGCGCCTTCAGGTCGAACACGCCCTTGTCGACGCGGACTGTCTCGCCGCGTTTCATCGCCGCGTCCAGCTGGACGTAGGTCCGTGTGGACTTCGGGGTGCGCACGTCGCTGTAGGTGAACAGCTTGCGCTTCTCGATCTGCTCGATGATCGCGGCGACCGACATCGGGCCGTCTGCATCCTCGAGCACCTTGCGCGCGGCGCCCATCAGCGACAGGCCGCCCTTGCCTGTGCCGCGCCCGGCGGCTTTGCTGCTGGCCTTGGCTTTGCTGGGCGCTTTGCGGGCGGGCGGTGCGCTGGCTGACAGCGCTGCGTTCTTCTCCTGCTGGGCGTCCAGGGCGGCCTGCTCGATGGGCGAGGGCTTGAACTCGGGGTTGAGGCGGACCATGTCGCCGACGATCAGCACGTCAACGTCGCCGCTGGTCACGTCGCGGCCTAGCGAGCGCGAGCGCGTCGCCAAGGCGCTGCGGTGGTGCTCGTACGCCTCGACTGCCTGCGGTAGCGTGACGGACGGCTTGGCGGCGCTGCGTTTGCCGGCGCTGCGGGCCTTGGCCTTCTGGGCGGGTGTGATGGTGGCGGTGCTCATTGTGGATCTCCCTTGACTGGTGGCTCTGGCCGGTGGTCCCGGCCGTGTGCGATGTAGCTTCATCTCAACGGCTCTGGCTTGTCAAGCGATTCTTCAAAAGGCGCCGTCCGGCCGTGCGCGCGGGTAGGCTGCGGGGCGACCACCACCACGTCAGGAGCCACCAATGCCTACCGATCCACGTCCTGCTGTCGTCCTGCTGTCGGGCGGCCTGGACTCGGCCACCGTGCTCGCCATCGCGCGCGCCGACGGCTTTATGCCGACAGCGATCAGCTTCGATTACGGGCAGCGCCACGCCGCCGAGCTGGACTGCGCCAAGCGGCTGGCGCAGGCCGCTGATGTGCCGCAGGTGGTCGTCAAGCTGGATGGCATCAGCGGGTCGGCGCTGACCGGCGACAGCGACGTGCCGATGCACGACACGGCCGACGACATCGACCCGTCGCAGATCCCGGCGACGTACGTCCCGGCGCGCAACACGGTGTTCCTGTCGCACGCCCTGTCGCTGGCCGAGCAGATCGAGGCGACCCACATCTGGCTGGGCGTCAACGCGCTGGACTACAGCGGCTACCCGGACTGTCGGCCCGAGTACATCGAGGCGTTTGAGGAGATGGCGAACCTGGCGACGAAGCGCGGCGTCGAGGGGCACCTGCTGCTGATACACACGCCGCTGATCGACAGGACGAAGGCCGAGATCGTCCGCTGGGGGTTGGAGCTCGGCGTCGACTACGCCAACACGCACAGCTGCTATGCGCCAGTGACGGTGTCGCTGCGCCCGGCGCAGGTGGCGGGTGATCCGTGGCCTCGGCCGTTGGCGTGTGGCCGCTGCGATTCGTGTCTGCTGCGGCTGCGTGCGTTCGAGGAAGTGGGCGTGCCGGACCCGGTTGAGTACGCCGCCCAGCCTGTCTGAAACCCGCCGGTGACTCATGCCTTGTGCGGGCGGTTGAGGTTCCCTCCCGTTGCGGTGATACCTTCACGGCGAGCTAGCTGACGCGGCGCCGCGCGGGCGCCCATGACAAAGGAGCCTCGCTGTGGCTGACTTCATCCTTCTGAACGCGGGTGCCAACAAGGTGTTGGACGCGGGTATTGCGGGCAAAGCCAAATTCGGCTTGTCGACGAAGAAAGTCGGCGCTGAAGGCGCGGGCGAGTGGAAAGCTGCTGACACGACGGCCAGTGCGATCACGGGCACTGGCTACGCGATGAAGGAAGAAGAATCGCCGGCTGCGGCGACGCGCAAAAAGGCGTTCGGTGTGCAGAAGTGGGAAACGACCACGCACACGGACTGGTCGAACGAAGCCAGGTCGTGCTACATGGAAGTCGGCGGGGTCATCATCTGCGCGTGGAACCTGCGTGAAGGCGGCGGCGTGCGGGATCTGTCGGCTGCCAACACGACTGAGGAATTCACGCCGACGTACACGCAGGCGTAGGCCGGACTGGGCGCGCGCTGATGCGTGCGATCAGATTGTTCGCCGCTATGCAGCGGGCACTGGCGCTCCTGGCGCTGGTGCTGCTGTTCGTCATCAACGAACTGACCACGTCGGGGAAATGGGCGACGGCTACCAACTGGTCGCGTGGGGTCAAACCGCAGTCATCTGATGAAGTAAAGATCGCGGCTGGCAAAGAAGCGAAAATCGAAGCGGAAGCGAAATGCCGTGCGCTGATCGCTGAAGGGACGGTCACGGGCACGCAGTCGCTGACCATCGGCGATGCGACTGCGCCGACCGAAGCGGCGTTTACGGGCATCGCGTTGAAGATCACGTTGGGCGCGACGTGGGGGCACACAGGCGTCGTCTTGCTTGAAGGCAAAAGCGCGACGGTCTGCACGATCACGACGAACGGTCACACGCTCGGCGCGCTGATCCTGAGCGCGGCGGGCAAATGGCAACTTGAAGACGCGTTGACGACGACGGGCACTGTGTCGTGCGCTGCGACTGGCTTCTCGCTGGACACGACGGGCAAGGCTGTCACTGCGTCGGGACTGCTGGCGGAAGCTGCGTCTGGCTCGCTGACGTTGGGCGTGAGCACGGTCACGCTGTCTGGGGCGCCGGCTGGTGGTGTGGTGGTGGTGGCTGCTGGTGTGACGTTGAGCGCTGCGGAATCTACGATTCTGCTGACGAACGCGAGCGAAACGTCGAAGCTGTTCGCGGGCGGCGGCAAGGCGTATGGCACCGTGCAGTTCGGTGGCCCGAACTGGGAAGTGACGGGCGCCGATACGTTCGGGCTGATCAACGTGTTCAACAAGGGCGCGGCGGCGACGAAGGGCGTGAAGCTGCCTGCAGGGGTGTTGCAGACGGTCGCCGCGATCAACTTCAACGGCAAAGCCGGCGAACTGTCCAGGCTTGAGTCGGGGACGCCTGGCACGAAGGCGAAAATCAAACTGCCAGCTGGGACGTGGACGCCAGCGAACAGCTTCGGGGCGGTCAAGGACATCGAAGTGACTGGCGGCACGCTGGTCCTGCCGAACGGGAAAGATGAAGGTGGCAACGCGGGCATCGTGTTCGCGGTCATCAACGTGGACGCGATGAACGGGACGGCTGTCGCGTCGGGCAGCAGCGTCGAGAAATTGACCGGTGCTGATTCGCGCACGGGCACGGCGACCGCGACGGGCTCACGGGCTGATGCGCTGGTGATGCGCAGCGAACGCGAAGGTACCGTGACCGCGACTGGTGTCAGCGCCGACGCGGCCGTGACGATCGACTCCATGGTGGGCATCGCTGTAGCGACTGGCGTCGGCGGCGACGCGGCGGCGCATAGCAGCGCTGTTGCGGGCATCGTGACGGCATCGGGTGCTGGCGTCGATCACCTGACTGGGACGGATGCACAGGCTGGTCTAGCGGTCGGTGTGGGGACGCGCAGCGACGCTTACGTGGCCCGCGACGTGCGCACGGGCACGGCGACGGCGGAAGGGTCGTCGTTCGAGTCGTGGACCTCGTCGAACCGGTTCTCGGATCACATGGTGGGCTTCGCGTTAGCGACTGGGCAGCGCGTGGACAGCTACGTGGCGCGCGACCTGGCGCATGGCAGCTCGAGCTCGGCCGGCAGCGCCGTCGAGCGGCTGACGTACGGCGACGCGCTGACGGGCGTCGTGACGGCGTCGGGCAGTGGTGCTGATGCGCTGGTGGGCGTCGACCAGGCGGACGGCGTAGCGACGGCGTCGGGCACGTTGGAAGCGCAGGTGATCTACCGCGACCGGCTGGAAGGGATCGTGACGGCGTCGGGCAGCGGCGTAGAGTCGTGGTCTAGGAAAGGCGGCGCGACGATCCGGCTGGTCAGCTTGCCGGCGGCGCGCATCAAGATGGACAGCCTGCCAGCTGCACGGATTCTGATTACGACCCCGGAGGTGTGACGTGCCGAAGTCAGGATTCAAGAAGGGCGACGTGTGGCGGCCACGCTTTCAGGTGGTCGACCCCGAGGACGAACGCGTGGTCATCACGGCGGCCCAGCTGGGCGCGCCGCCGCGCGTGTACTTCGTGCGCCCTGACGGCACGCACACGCCGACGGTCGACGCGACGCCCGATGACGACATAGCGGACGCGTGGCGCGGCGAGATAGAAGGCGACAAGGTGGGCGACTGGTCCTGCGTCGTGGGGTCGCTGGCGCCGTTCAAGGCGACCGAAGTGGCAACTGAGTATTTCGCGCCTGTGCCGTGACCGCACAGCTCGTCCAGCCACAGCACTGTGCCACGCAGCGTCCCTCCCGGTCTGCATAGCAGTAGCAACTGCCGCCGCGCTGCCAACCGAGCGCGCACATGGGACGCGCGCTCGGCGCTGTGGCTGGTCGCTGACCGAGAGGACCAGGCCGAGATGCGGTGCGCTGACTGCGACGCGCTGTGCATGGTGCGCGAGCCTAAGCCTGAGCAGCGATGGACGTGGGCTCGCCAGTACGACGTGTACGAACCGCGCTTGTGGGGACCGTGGCGGCATGTCCTGCACTGGGAGGCTGACCACGACGTGCCGCTGTGGAACGGCGGTGCGCATGACGTGGCCAACCTGCGCGTCAGGTGTGGCCCCTGCCACAAGGGCAAGACTAGGCGCGAGGCGACAGAGCGGGCCGCGCTGCGACGCCCGGCTGTGCAGGTGCCGCGTGCGCCGCAGCTGGCGTTGGACGTGGCGTGATGGGCAGCAAAGGCCATGAGGCGCAGCGCGAGCTGAAAGGGACGCACATCGGGCACGGCGTGCACATCAGGCGCTACACCCGCAAGTGGCGTTCGATCTGCCGGTCAACCGTGGATGGCCACACACGGCCACGGTGTGCCCGTCGATCCAAGATCCTGAATGCGGGCTGCACGGGCACATCAGGCAGGGCCGCTGGGAGCCAGCGTGATCGGTAAGCGTGTCCGGCGTCGCACGCTGCACAGGCTGCTCCCCGGCGAGTACGCGCAGCTGCGGCACGGCGACGGTTCGCTGCACTGGTACGCGTGCACGCCGACTGGCCTGCATTGCAACCTGTCCGCGCATGATGTGATGGAGCACGACGACGGCGCGATCACGGTCAGCCCGTCGATCCTTGTGAGCGGCGGCGACCTTGGCGAGTGGCACGGCTACCTTCGGCACGGTGTATGGCAGCCGGTCTGAAGCTGCGCGCCTGTGTGGTGTGCGGCAAGGCGTCGCCTGATGGGCGATGCAAACTGCACCGTGTGCGCGATCGTGGCGTCACGGCCGCGCAGAGGCTGCGCATACTCAACCGTGATGGATGGCGCTGCCAAGACTGCGGCATCCCATTGAAGCCCGGGAGAGGTGCCGCTGACAGCGCGCACGTTGGCCATCGTGTGGCTGTTGTCGATGGAGGCTTGGACATCGACTCGAACCTCTACGCTTCCTGTGGACCTTGCAACCTGCGCCTTGGCGCTAAGACGAGGGAGTGACGATGACCACCACCCGCCGCAGGATCGTGACGAGACATCTGACCAGGCGCCGCGCGTCACAGCGCGAGCATCAGCTGATCAGGATGCAGGGCCGCGCGCTCGCCGGCGACCCGGAAGCGATCGCCGAGCTACAGCCCTACAACATCACCGGCGAATCGCAGCTGGCTGTGGTGCACCAGGCGCGCCGCGTGTTCAAGTGGGCAGTCGAGGCGGTGGGCTAGTCATGGCAGAGCACGCAGACCCTGACCAGCACGGCGCGCGGCAAGCCATCACGCACCCGCCGCACAAGGCAGCGCGCATCATCACCAGGGACGACAAGGGACAGGCCCAGACCGGCGACCTCACCACTGACCAGGGGGGGCGGTCCTCAAACGCCGAGAAGCCGCCACCAGGTGATGCAGCCCCCTTCGCGGAGAAAAAATCGTCTGGGACTGGTTTGGGCCGTTGACCGAGGAAACGGGTCGGCCGCCGGTCATCTGTACTGCGACGACGGCGAGGGGCAAGGCGTGTCGGGCGGTGGCGATGCCGGGTAGCGGTCTGTGCTCGGCGCATCTGCGTCCGGGGCTTGGCGGTCGGCCGTCGAAGTTGACGCCGGAGCTGGCGGACAAGCTGGTGGCGCTGGTCGCGGCGGGGAACTTCATCACGACGGCGCTGGTGGTGGTCGGGGTCAGCCAGCCGACGTACTACGACTGGCTGGACAAAGGCGACCCGGCTGGTGCGGATGAGCAGTGGGCCGCGCACCGGGAGTTGCGGGCGCGGATCGAGACGGCGCGCGCGGAGGGCATCGCGTTGAACGTCAGCATCATTCAGCAGGCCGCGAAGAAGGATTGGCGTGCTGGTGCGTGGCTGTTGGAACGGACGGCACCGGAGCGGTTCTCGCGGTCGGGGATCAGGGCAAGGACGGAGGATGGCGATGGCGACGAGCAAGCGCAGGGCGCCGACGACGGGGAGGGCGCGGACCCGTTCGCAGCCATCCCCGGCGACGAGCTCGCGCCGCGCCGCGCCGGCCGTGCATCTGCCGGCTGAGCGGCGCGTCGAGGATCTAACCCCGTTCACGGTTGACCACTTCTGCTACTGGGCGTCGTTGACGACGCTGGACAGCGGGGTGGCGTGGGACGTGGAGGGCTGGCAGCGGGAAATCTTCGCGGACGTGTTCGCGGGGTATCAGGAGGTGCTGGCGGTGCTGCCGACCGGGTCGGGCAAGACGACGATGTTCGGCGGCTTCGGCGTCTATCACATGCAGTTCACGCCGGGGGCGATGGTGCCGTTGGGCGCGTCGTCGAAGCCGCAGGCGACGATCTTGCATGACCAGGCGGGTGGGTTCGTCCGCCGGTCCAAGTTCCTGCTGCGGCGCTTCAAGGTGCAGGACGGCTTCAAAAAGATCAAGGGGATCGGGCCGCTGGTCGGCCGCGAAATGCGCGTGTACTCGGCGTCGGATGACACGGGCGACGGGATCATTCCGACGCTGGCGATGATCGACGAGCTGCACCGCCACAAGGGGCACGACCTGTACGGCACGTGGCGGGAAAAGCTCTCTAAGCGCAACGGGCAGATGGTGACGCTGTCGACGGCCGGGGATAAAGAGGACAACCCGCTCGAGGAACTGCGCGATCAGGCGCGGCTGCTGCCGGATGTCGTGACGACGGACGGCCGGCACACGATCGCGCGCAGCCGAGGGTTGGAGTTCGTGATGCATGAGTGGTCGCTGCGGCCGGGCGATGACGTGGATGACCTGGCGCTCGTCAAGCTGGCCAACCCGGCGAGCAATGTGACGTTGGAGAAGCTGCGGATGCGCCGCGATAGCCCGTCGACGAAGCCGTACCAGTGGAAGCGCTTCACGTGCAATCTGCGCGCCAAGGGCGAGGAATCTGAGATCACGCCCGAGGACTTCGACGCGCGCCGCCACGACGGCCTGGTGATCCCGGCTGATGTCAAGGTGATGCTGGGGATGGACCTGGCGTGGAAGGTCGACCACGCTGCGATTGCGCCGTTGGGCTGGGAGTCACCGAAGCGCCGGCTGATCGCTGGGGTGGTGACGTTGGCGCCCCCGGTGCAGGAGGACGTTGTGGTGGCGCATCTGCTGGGGCTGCATGAGCGTTTGGACGTGCGCGGCGTGGTGTATGACCCGAACGCGGGCGGCGAGCAGATGGTGCAGCAGCTGATCAGCGGCACGCACCAGTTGCAGACAGATGATGAAGCCAGGGAGGCGGTTGGGCTGCCGCCGCTGGGCGAATCGCGGGCGGGGCCGCTGCTGTTCATCGAACAGTCGCAGGACAACGCGCCGATGGCGCTGGCGTCAGCCCGGCTGGATGAGGCGTGGCGGTTCGGGTGGATCCACCACGACGGCGCCGACCAGTGCACGTCGCCCGCGTGCCGGTGCGGCGGGTTCCGTGGGCACGTCACGAACGCCGTCAAGCACGTGCTGGGCAGCGAGAAGTGGAAGTACGACCGGCCGAACGACGCGAAGGGTGGCGCCAAGCGCGGCCGGACGCCGATCGACGGGCTGACGGCGGTCGAGTTCGCCAACACCGTCGCGGTCGGCGAGTGGGGCGAGGGCGCCGATGACTTCGACTTGGAGGATTACCGCATCGTCACGGTCTAGAGTTCCTGCGGCCACCACCGTCACCACGAAAGGAACCTATGTCCACGCTTCAAGTTTTCCTCGTCTGCCTGACCGTCATCGTTCTCGGCGTCATCCTCCTGCTGGTGCCGTTCGCGCTGGCCGCCGCGCGCCCGCAGATCGAGCCGCCCACGCGCGCGCCGGCTGCGCCTAGCGTGTTCGGCGACCTGATCCCGGGGCAGCAGGCCGCCGTGCACTTGGAGGCCGGCCAGCTGATCAAGGGAGCGGTTGCGCGCGTCACGCACGACAGGCTGGACATGACCGGCGCGGTGCTCGTCAGCGGCGGCACCGAGACACCGCTCAATTCAGTCCGGGTGGCGGCTGGTACCGTTCAGCTCGTGCAGGAGCTGACAACGCCGCCGGCACCGCAGACAGTTGAGCAGCCGGCGCTGTGGACAGATGGGGGTAGCGGCGCGTGATCACCAGCGTCATCAACGAAGCCGGCACGCCCGTCGAAATCTCGCCCGGCCGGGGGGATCTACGCAGGGGCAGCGTTCCCTTCGTGCTCGATCTGCGCCGGTACTTGGAGCTGGTCGAACGCAACGTCAGCTTCTCGCGGATCTTCGCGCAGCAGCCGCTGATCGGCATGTGCGTCAACTGGGAGCTCCGCCAGGCCAAGCGCGTGCCGCTGCGCTGCTACCGCCGCGTCGAAGATGACGCGTCGATGCCGCTACGCCCGCAGGATCACCCGCTGGCGGCAGGGATCGCCAACCCGAAGGACGGGATGGACACCACGCAGCTTGTCGCGTGGCTGCTGGGGTCACGGCTGGTGCACGGCAACGCGCTCGCGCCGATCGATCAGGGCGCCCGCAACACGATCAGGTTCGACCCGAAGGACTGGCGCTACAGCATCCCGGTGCTGCCGTGGCGCGGGGAAATCGCCGGGTGGGAAATGGACACGGACAACCCGGACCACCGGACCACACAGGGCGCGGAGACAGTGCTGCACGTGCATGAGTGGTCGCCGCTGGGGCCGTTCGGGATCAGCCCGCTCGAGCAGCTCGGCGTGACGGTCGCTATCGAGGACGCCGCGAAGCGCCACCAGAAGGCGCAACTGCTCAACGGCGCCCGGCCGCCCAGCGCGATCGAAGCTGACGAGCGGTTCCTGGGGCTCAAGCGTGAGGAGCGCACGCTGCTGATGGACCAGCTGCGCAGCGATGTCGACAAGCTGTTCGCGGGACCGGAGAACGCGGGCCGGCCGCCGCTGCTGCCGCCGGGCCTCAAATGGAACGCGGTGGGTCACACGGCCGTTGAGGCCGAGCTGATCAACCAGCGGGTCGTGAACCGTGAGGAGGCCATCTCGATCTACGGCCTGACGCCGGCCGTCGTCGGCGTGATCGTGCGCAGCGCCGAACTGCCCGAGCAGCGGCAGATGGCGATCACCGAAGGGCTGGCGCCTGAGCTGATCTTGATCGAGGCGTGCATCAACGCGCAGATCGCGGTGGGGCTGCTGAAAGAACCGGACGTGTACGTGGCGTTCGACTTCACTGGCGTCCTGCGCGGCGATCCGTTGAAGGAAATCGAAGCGTTGCGCGGCGCGGTCGCGTCGGCGCTGCTGACGCCGAACGAGGGGCGGGACAAGTTGCAGATGCGCCGCAGCAACAAGAAGGGCATGGATGACTTCTACCTGCCGCGCAACAACGTGATCCCGGTGGACGTGCCCTACCAGGCGGACGGCAACGCGATCGGTGACGGTAAAGAAGAAGCTGAGACGGTCCCAGCTGGCGCGGCCAGCGGAAACGGCAATGGCCCGAGCGAAGGAGATTGACGTGCCAGCGATAAAGGCTCACAACACTGCGACGACGGACGGCCCGTGGAACCAGGCGGCGCAGGCCGCGAAGCTGAAGTCACCGATCACGGGGGCTGAGGCTGTGCTGTTCTACGCCTGGTATGACCAGTCGGGCTCTGACCCTGATGGTGACGGGTGGCCCGACTACAAGAATTCGTACAAGTTCGGGCATCACGTCGTCGGTGACAGTGGGCTCGGCGGCGCCGCCAACATGGCCGCGTGCTCCGGTGGGATCGCTGTGCTGAACGGCGCGCGCGGCGGGCATGACCTGTCCACGACGGACCGGCAGGGCGTGTACGACCACCTGGCGCGGCACCTCGGCGCGGGCGGCAAGAAACCGCCGCCGCTGGGCGCCAGCGCGGAGGACAGCGAGGCGTTCGCTGCCGAGGTCGAAGCCGAGGTGGAGAACGCGCTGCTGGCCGCGCAGGCGGACACGACGCAGGCGCTGAGCCGTCACGCTGGCGCTGACATCGCCAGCGGCGAGGGTGACGAGCCGCAGATCCCGCTGCTGCCGGCGCTGGGCGCTTCGGCGTGGGCGATGCGCGAGGACGCCTTGCCGCAGCTGCTGGAAGCGCACCAGGCGGCGCTGGCGGACCCGCAGATGGCCAAGGCGATCGCCAGCGCGGTGCCGCAGGCCGCGACCCGCAAGCTGGGGATGCAGGAGAAGCGCTCCAACGGCGGCGTGGCCGTGATCCCGCTGTGCGGTGTCATCACGCCCAGCGCGTCGTTCCTGTCGATGCTGTTCGGCGGCGGCGGCGGCCTGGAAGCGTTCCGGGCGTCGTTCATGGAAGCGCTGAGCGCCCCGGAGGTCGGGTCGATCGTGCTGGACGTGGACAGCCCTGGCGGCATGGTGTCGCTGGTCCCCGAGACGGCGGCGATGATCCGGGCGGCGCGCGGCAAGAAGCCGATCATTGCGGTGTGCAACACGACGGCCGCGAGCGCCGCGTACTGGCTGGCGGCGCAGTGCGACGAGGTGGTGTGCACGCCGTCCGGGCAGGCCGGCTCGATCGGCGTGTACATGATCCACGAAGACCTGTCGGGTGCGCTGGACCAGCGCGGCATCAGCGTCACGTACATCAAGGCTGGCAAGCACAAGGCCGAGGGCAATCGCACCGAACCGCTGTCAGATGACGCCAAGGCGTTCCGGCAGCAGGAGGTGGATGACCTGTACGGCATGTTCGTGGACGACGTGGCCACCGGTCGCGGCGCCAGCGCGGCGGACGTGCGCTCCGGGTACGGGGAAGGCCGCTGTCTGCTGGCCGCCCGTGCGCTGGAAGCGGGCCTGTGTGATCGCGTTGCCACGCTGGACGCGGTCGTTGGCGAGCTGCTGGGGGTGCCGGCGTCGCCGGATGACCCGAGCAACGCGCGCGGCGAGCAGGACGACGGTGCGCGCGCCGACGATGACGAGCAGGACGACGACGAGACGCCGCCCGAGGACGAGCCCGGCGACGACGAGGACGACGAGCAGGAGGAACCGGAGACGGACGCTAGGCAGCTGAGCGAGCAGGAGCGTCGCGCCGCCATCCTCTTTTCGTGAGACACTTCGCCTACCACCGAGGCGTGGACCAAATGCGGCACAACCGCCGCCGACCACCCGGGCAGCCGGGAAGGAGTGAACAACAGATGGTGCACAAGCGAATCATGCGCGACGTACGCGCACTCGCCGCTCTGTACCGGCCGACGTGGTCGGGTATCAGTGCAGCGATTGCCGCGACCGGCGTGCCCACGATGGACGGAACCACGCTGGTCGGAGGGGATCCCCGCGAGACGCTGAAGTCGATCAAGGAGCGGTCGGCTGAGCTTCGCGCGGCACGCCCCGAGCTGGAGAAAGAGGTCGCGGAGGCACGCGACACCTACGCGAAGGCCGGTGCGCCGGCCGAGGACAGCGCGGAGTTCAAGGCCGCAGAAAAGGCGGTCGAGGCGCGTGGTAACTGCCTGGACGAGCTTGCGTCGCTGGGCAAGCGCGAAAGCCTGCTGCTCGAGTCGATGGGGCAGAGCCCCGCGAGTGAGCGTCCGGGGCATGACCGCCCGGCCGGCGACTCGTCTGACCCGCGTGGCTGGGACACCGCCCAGCTGTTTGCTGGTGAGGCCGGGGAAGCGATGGCCAAGCAGCTGGACTCCATGTCCGGCAGCAAAGCCCAGTTCGGCACGTTCGCGCTGGGCCAGGTCATCAGCCGTGACGACTTCCGCGACATGCTCGCGGCGGACGTTGCACCGTCGACCTCCCAGCGTCGTGGTGACTGGCTCGGCGTGGTGCCGCAGCTCCGTCGCCCGCTGCGGGTGTTGGACCTCATCCCCACGGGGACGATGGACAACAACACGCTGCCGTACACGCGCGAAGAAGGCTCGTTCGTCACGGCCAAACCCACGAAAGAGGGTGAAACGAAGCCGGAATCGGGCGTGACGTTCACGGACGCGGAAGCGGTCGCGCGCACCATCGCCCACTGGATGAAGGTCCGCAAGCAGGCGCTGTCGGACGTGTCGGCGCTCCGCTCGATCATGGACTCGCGTCTGCGCTACGGCGTGGAACGGATCCTCGAGAAAGAAGCGCTGGCCGGCAACGGCTCGGACCCGCAGCTGGAAGGGATCACGAAAACGTCGGGGATCTCGATCACGAAATTCGCCGCTGATGTCACTGGCGGCGCGGATCAGATCCTCCGCGCGATCACCACGATCCTGCTCAACGACGCGCAGGCCACGGGGATCGTCGCCCACCCGCTCGACTGGCAGGAAATCCTGCTGGCCAAGGCGGCAGGTGACGGGCACTACTTCTCCGGTGGTCCGTTCAGCGTCACGCCGCAGCTGCTGTGGGGCGTGCCGCTGGTGCCGTCGCCGGCGATCACGCAGTCAGTGCCGCTCGTTGGTGACTTCGAGATCGGCGCCCAGCTGTTCATCCGCGAAGGGGTGAACGTCCTCATGTCCGACTCGGACGGTGAAGATTTCATCAAGAACCGGCTGACGATGCTGGCCGAGATGCGCGCCGCCCTGGCGGTGTTCCGTCCGTCCGTGTTCTCCAAGGTCTACATGACCAAAAAAGCGGAAGAAGAAACCCTGTAGCACCTGCTCCCGGCTCTGCCGGTGCGTTCGCGCTGCCACCGTCACGCACCGTTCTGAGGTCGACCAAAGGAGCAAACGATGAGCCCGCAGGTTGTAGGTGACAAGACTGACCCGGTGATCGCCACGTCCACGGTGATCGTCAAGGACCCGACGACTGGCACGTTCCGCCAGATCCACGCCGGCAAACGCGTGCCGGGCGAGCTGGTGGACGCGTACGAAGCCGGCGATGACTACACGGGCGATGAGGACGCCGTCGTGGGCGGCGTTGACCCCAACGCCGAGGACGCTGGCAGCGGTGACGGCCAGGTCAGCGAGCGGATGACGCGCGCCGAGCTGGACAAGATCGCCGAGGACGAGGGCCTGGACCCGGGCGACTACGCCAGCAAGGCGGATGTGGTCGACGCGATCAAGGTCGCGCGCGGCGAGTAAGGGCTGACCCGGTGGGGCTGCCTGATTGGCTCACTGTGCCGGCGCTGAAGCTGCGCTTGGACAAGGAGCTCAAGGCCGACAACGTGCTGCTCGGCGAAATGCTCGAGGAGGCGTTTTCGGACATGCAGGTGGCCCCGCCGATGGGCTGCGGCCGGCTG
>OUNO011322953.1_pt1 | contig 56605 bp, 46 predicted proteins | sample 1779811 | NCBI WGS metagenome assembly OUNO01 (sample SAMEA3914804, study PRJEB12502) | metagenome | biome: forest; material: soil | place: Canada | collected 2010-06-25 | depth 0.3 m
GCGATCGGGCCGTTCGTGTTCGGCAGCGACGGCTCACGCTCGCAAACGATCCGGGCGGGCAGAGCGACCGGCATCCTCGAAATGGACGGCCACGAGACCTTCCTGCGAGCCGTCGAGCAGCTGAGCGCCTGCACCCGCGAGGTTCTCCTACGCGCGGACTTGGAACTCGCGGATGTCGACCTGTTCGTCTACCACCAGGCCAACTCCCGCATCCTCCAGGCCGTCGCGGATCGTCTCGAGGTTCCCCGTGAGCGGGTGTTCGACTGCATCGCCGATTTCGGCAACACGAGCGCCGCGAGCCTTCCCCTGGCACTCGAGGAGGCGAGCCGCAGGGGCGAGCTGAAGCCCGGAGCGCGTGTTGTGCTCGGCGCTGTCGGCGCCGGGCTCGTGTGGGGCGCGACGGTTCTCACGTGGGGCTCATGAGCGCCACGAGCACGGACCGTGGCTGCGCACTGGTGACGGGCGCTTCCGGCGGCATCGGATCGGCGATCGCCGCGTCGCTCGCTGCCGAGGGCTGGCCGGTCGGGGTCAACTTCCGCGGCGACGCCCGGGGCGCCGATGAAACCGTTGAGCGCATCGCCGCAGGCGGCGGACGGGCGTTGGCGATCGCTGCCGATGTGACGGTCCCCGAGCAGTCAGAGCTCCTCTTTGAGCAGCTCGAGGACCGATTCGGCCGCGTGCTGGTGCTCGTCAACAACGCCGGTGTCCGAGCCGACGATCTCGCCGTCTCGCTGTCCGAGGAGGACTGGGGCACGGTCATCGATACCAACCTGACCGCAGCGTTCCGAGCGACCCGCCGGGCACTCAGAGGCATGATCCGCGACCGCTTCGGGCGGGTGATCAACATCGCCTCCGTCATCGGCCCGCGAGCGAACCCCGGCCAGGCAAACTACGCCGCCGCCAAGGCCGGGTTGATCGGCATGACCAAGACGGTCGCTGTCGAGGTGGCCCGCCGGGGCGTGACGGTCAACGCGATCGCCCCCGGGTTGATCGACACCAACATGACAGCCGGGCTCAACGGCGAGCTCCTCTCAGGCGTACCCGCCAGAAGGGCAGGACGTCCCGACGAGGTCGCGGCGTGCGCGCGCTTCCTCGCTTCCGATGAGGCCGGCTATGTGACCGGCACGACCCTCTACGTCGACGGAGGCCTGAGCGCATGAGCGCCCCGCCGGCAACTTCCAACCAACACAAAGGAGCCACATGAGCACGCTGGTCACTGAAGAGCAGATCGAGAAGGTCGTGATCGAGTCGCTTGAGAGCTTCGGCGCCGACCCAGACGAGATCTCGGCCGAAGCGACGCTGCAGGCGCTCGACATCGACTCGCTGGACCTCGCCGAGCTCTCCCAGATCGTCGATGAGCGCTTCGGTGTCGTGCTGAAGGGCTCCGATGTCACCGACATCAAGACCGTGGGAGACGCGGTCAAGATGATCGCCGCGCGGGTCTAGGCGATGGAGGCCGTGGTCGTCACGGGTGTTGGTGCGCTGACGCCGCTGGGCGTCGGCGCCAGGACCCTGCACCAGCTCTGGAGCGCCGGTGTCTGCGGCATCCAGGACGGTGAGGGCGGCTGCGGCGATTTTGAGCCCCGTGACTTCCTCTCGGCCAAGGAGGCCCGCCGCACGGATCGCTTCACCCAGCTGGCGATCGCCGCCTGCGCCGAGGCGCTCACCGACGCCGGCTGGGACGGGGAGCCACCCTATGAGCCGACACGCGTCGGGTGTGTTCTGGGCACCGGCATCGGCGGTATAGGAACGCTCGTGGCCGGCCAGGACACGCTGCGCGAACGCGGCAGCGAGTTCGTCTCACCGCTGGCTGTGCCGCTGATGATGAGCAACGCCGGGGCAGCGGCCCTGTCGATGCGCCACGACCTGCGCGGCCCGACGGTCGCCGTGAGCACCGCCTGCGCCTCCGGCGCCCACGCCCTTGGCTGCGCCATGCGGATGCTCCAGAACGGTGAAGCCGACGCGGTCGTCGCCGGCGGCTCCGAGGCGAGTCTGACCCCACTCGCGCGGGCGGCGTTTGGCGCGCTCGATGCCCTCTCCAAGAGCGGGTGCTCACGCCCGTTCGACGTTGACCGCGACGGCTTCGTGATGGGCGAGGGAGCCGGTGTCCTGATCCTCGAGCGCCGCGACGGAGCAATGCGCCGCAGCGCGGAGATCCTGGGGACCATCCGTGGCTATGGCGCGAGCTCGGATGCACACCATCTGACGGCCCCACGAGAGGACGGCGAGGGTCAGGCCGCGGCGATGCTGATCGCGATGGACGACGCCGGCGTCGCCCCGGCGGAGCTCGACTACGTCAACGCGCACGGCACCTCGACCCCCCTCAACGACCGCGTCGAGACGCGGGCGATCAAGCTCGCTCTTGGCGAGCGCGCGGGCTCGATCCCGGTCTCCTCGACCAAGTCGGCGATCGGCCATCTGCTCGGAGCCGCCGGCGCAGTCGAGGCGATCGCGACACTGCTGGCGCTTCGCGATCGACTCGCGCCGCCGACGCTCGGGCTTTCCAAACCCGAGGAGGGCCTCGACCTGGATTACGTACCCGGGGCGGCCAAGGCACTGCGGGCTACCGACGGCCGGCTGCCGCTGGCACTCTCGAACTCCTTCGGCTTCGGAGGCCACAACGCCTCGCTCTGCCTGGAGGGCGCATGACAACGGCGGTTCTCGAGCGCGTGAGCGAGCGGCTCACCCCGCTCGAGCGGCTCGAGGCGCTGGCGGACCCCGGCTCACTTCACCTGCTGCGCACCGGCGTCCTCTCCAGGCGGCTGGGCGAGCGGGCCGAGCTGGGCGACGGCGTGCTCGGCGCCCACGGCACCGTAAACGGACGCCCCGTGTTCTGCTTTGCACAGGACGCCTCGCTGGCCGGCGGCTCCCTCGGCGAGGAGCACGCCAAGACGATCTGCGAGGTCCTGCGACTCGCAGGCCGGGCACGAGCGCCGGTCGTCGGCTTCGTCGAGTCCGCCGGAGCCCGCATGCAGGAGGGCCTCGCTGCCCTGTCCGGCTACGGCGCGATCTTCCGCGAGCACGTCGCGCTCTCCGGCCTCGTGCCGCAGATCTCGATCGTCTGCGGACCGGCTGCAGGCGGGTCGGCCTACGGTCCGGCGCTCAACGACTTCGTGATCATGACGGCGGGCTCAGCCATGTTCCTGACGGGCCCGGCCGTCGTCGGCGAGGTCACCGGCGAGGACATCGACATGGCCTCGCTCGGAGGGACTCGCGTCCATGAGCGAAACGGGGTCTCGCACATAACCGCACTCGACGAACGTGACGCGGCGCTGATCGCGAGGGACCTGCTCGGATATCTGCCCCAGCACGCCGGCGGTAAGCGTCCGCGATTGGAGACCGTCGCTGCCTCGGGCGTCCCGCCCGAGGAGGCCGTGCCCCTGGCGGCACGGAGGGTGTATGACGTGCGGAGCGTCGCGCGCGCCGTCGTCGACGGGGGCCAGTTGCTCGAGATCAGCCCGCGCTGGTCGCGCAACGTCGTCTGCGCGCTGGCCAGGCTGGAGGGCAGGGCGATCGGGATCGTCGCGAACCAGCCTCAGCACCTCGGCGGAGTCCTCGACGCCTCCGCCGCGCAGAAGGCGGCCCGGTTCGTGCGCATGTGCAACTCCTACGGGCTGCCCCTGCTCGTGCTGGTGGACACGCCCGGCTTCCTGCCGGGGTCCCGCCAGGAGCGCGACGGTGTGATCCGCCACGGCGCCAAGCTCGTCCACGCCTTCGCCGAGGCCACCGTCCCCAGCGTCACGGTGATCCTGCGCAAGGCCTTCGGGGGCGCCTTTATCGCGATGAACTCGAAGACGCTGGGCGCCGACTACGTGTTCGCCTGGCCGAACGTCGAAGTCGGGGTGATGGGAGCCGAGCAGGCCGTTGGGATCCTCAATCGCCGCGAAATCGCGGCCGCCGATGACCCGGCTGTCCACCGGCGGACACTGGCCGGCAACTACGCCGCCGAGCACCTGCAGATCGAAGGGGCGACCGCGGACGGGTTCATCGACGAGGCAATCCCCCCGTCGAGCACGCGTGCCCGTGTCGCCTCCTGCCTGGAGATGCTGGCCGCGGTGGATCGCCCCGAGTGCCGAACACGAAACATCCCGCTGTGATGAGCCGAGCGACGAGCCAGCAGACGTCACACGAGCAAAGCCCTGTCGACTGGTCGGCTCCCTTCGACGAGCTCGGCGTCGGACAACGCTTTCGTACCGCCAGACGAGCCGTCGGCGAAACCGACCTGATGGTCTTCAGCGCGCTGACGGGGGACTGGCACCCACAACACAGCGATCCCGCCTGGGCCGCCCGGAGCCCGTTTGGCGAGCGAATCGCCCACGGCATGCTGACCGTCTCGCTGGCCGTCGGCCTCGTGCCGCTTGACCCGGACCGCGTCGTGGCGCTGCGGCGCCTCGGCGACGTGGTCTTCAAGCGCCCCGTTCACCTGCAGGAGAGCATCCATGTCGCCGGCCACATCGCCGCGCTGCGCGCGATCGACGAGCGCACGGGGCTGGCCGGCTTCGCGTGGGCGGTCCGCAACGACCAGGACGAGCTTGTCTGCCGTGCCGGAGTGGACGTCGTCTGGCGCAGGGATGCGACCACGAGCACAGACACAGGTCAGGGGTTCTGGCACGAGCCGATCACTAGCGAACTGGGTCCGGACAGCTTCGTGCCGGTGCCGCTGTGATGCTCGAGGGGCGACGCCTCCTGGTGACCGGCGTGCTGGACCGCCACTCGATCGCCTTCGCCACCGCCCAACGCGCTCAGCTGCTCGGAGCCGAGGTGATCCTCAGCGGCTTCGGGCGCACCAAACGGATGACCGAGCGCGCGGCGCTGAAGCTGCCGAGCCCGGCTCCGGTGCTGGAGCTCGACGTGAACCGGCCCGAGGACATCGAGCGTGTGCGAGTCGAGCTGGACGCCGAGTGGGGAGCGCTCGACGGGCTGCTCCATGCCGTCGCCTATGCCCCACCGGATGCGCTCGGCGGCGGGTTCCTGACAACGTCGCTGGAGAGCGCGCTCGCCGCATTCCAGACCAGCGCCTTCTCTCTGAAGGCATTGGTCGCCGGTCTGCTGCCTCTGCTCGAGGCGGCACCCGACGGCGCCGGCGTCGTGGCGCTTGACTTCGACGCGAGCGTGGCCTGGCCCTCCTATGACTGGATGGGGGTCGCCAAGAGCTCCCTCGAGGCGATCGCCCGCTATCTGGCCCGCGAGGTTGGGCCGCGCGCGATCCGTGTGAACCTGGTGTCGGCCGGGCCGATCGAAACCCTCGCGGCCGGTGGCATCCCCGGCTTCACGACCCTCGCCGAGGAGTGGTCGGCCACCGCCCCGCTCCCCTGGGACCCAGCGGATGCCGAACCCGTGGCCGACGCCGTCTGCTTCCTGCTCTCGCCGCTCGCCCGCGCCGTCACCGCGGAGATCCTCCACGTCGACGGGGGCTTCCACGCGATGGGGTGTGCGCCCGCACCGGTCACCGAGGCGATCGGCGCGCAATGAGCGACGGGGCGATCCTCCTGACCGGCGTCACCGGCTTCCTCGGGATGGAGACTCTCGCTCGCCTGATCGACCGAGGCGAGGAGAGCATCTTCGTGCTCATGCGAGCCGAGGACGACGACGGTGCGCAGAGACGACTTGCACAGGTGCTCGCCCGCCTCTACGAGGAGCCCGAGGCGATCGCCGACCGCGTGCACCTGGTCCGCGGAGATCTGCTCGAAGCAGGACTCGGCGTGTCACCCGAGGATTGGCTGAAGCTCGTTGAATCGGTGAACCGGATCATCCACTGTGCCGCGTCGATCTCCTTCGATCTGCCACTCGAGCAGGCCCGAGCGATCAACGTGACCGGTGTTTCGCGGATCATCGAGCTCGCGAGAGAGATCGCCGCTCGCGGCATCCTGCGCCGGCTCGTCCACGTGTCCACCGCCTACGTCAGCGGACGGCACTCCGGCCTGTTCGGCGAGGACGACCTCCTGGTCGGCCAGACCTTCCGCAACACGTATGAGAGCTCCAAGCTCGAGGCAGAGCGCCTCGTCGGATACGCGACGGACCTTCCGGTCGTGATCGCCAGACCGAGCATCGTGGTTGGCGATCACCGCAGTGGCTGGACGCCGGCATTCAACGTGATCTACGGCCCGATCCGCGCCGCAGAGCGCGGACTTCTCAAAGAGGTCCCGGCACGGCCCGAGTCAATCGTCGACTTCGTCCCCGTCGACTACGTCACCGACGGCCTGATCGCCCTACTCGACGACCCCGAATCCTCGGGCACCTATCACCTCGTCTCGGGCGACCGTGCGACAACCGCCGGAGAACTGGTTCACATGCAGGCGCTCGCATCCGGCCGGGCTCCGGTCCGCTTGATCGACGATCACACCGCGCGCCCAACACCCGGCATGGAGGCCTACGCCCCCTACTTCGACGTCCGCTGCAGCTTCGACGACACCCGTGCCCGTCTTGCCCTCGAGCGAGCCAGCATTGAAAAGCCAGAGCCGCGCGAGTATCTGGGAAGGCTGATCGCCTACGCGCATGAGACCCGCTGGGGAAAGCGGCCGGTGTCGCGCGAGGCTGCGATGAGGCTCGTCGGAACGCGCTGAAGCTTGACCACTAGGCTCGTGCGCGTTCGGCCCGGCGCGCACGACGCTGCCAGGTGGCTGCCGCGTCGCGGAGATCAGACCAGCGATCCTTGCGGTCGACGAGCACGCGCCCCTGTGTGAGGACCTCGTCCATCAGAACCGGTGACGCTTCGGCGTCGGCGAGCCGCACTAGCTGCACCTCACGGCCTACACGCCTAGACACCCTGTCGGCCATGTCAGCGACACGACCGACATTTTGGTCGACGGCAGCAATTAGAATGTCCACGTCAGAGCCAGCATGGTCGCTGCCGGTTGCGGTCGACCCAAACAAGATGGCGAGCTCGACATTCGGCTCGGTGCGAAACGCCGCACGAAGCGCACGCAGCAGCTTCCATTGCCCGCGGAGGTAGAGCTCCTCCCGGAGGGTCGTCCGGAATCGTCGAGGGCTAACGCGCTCTCCACGGATCAGACCCTCGTGCGCTGCACGGCGAAGCGTCCGCTCGGGAATCGAAAGGTCGGTCGCAAGCCGCCGCAGAGAATCCATGGTATGGCCGATAGTTTAGGCTCGTATGGCCGATCTGGCCCATCGGCCCGAGCCGGGATGGCTCGATGCTGATGGACGTCTACGCCGAGTTGGGGCGTCGCGCCAAGCGCTCCGAGCCGGGGCCACACCGGTGCGGGGTCCACCGGTCAAATGGTCGGCGCACCAGACGATAGCCCGCTTCCAGCTAGCCGACACCAGTGGGAATCCGGGTAACACGCCCATGCTGGGCCGGCCATGCGTGTCCCCTCGCCTCGTCATCCTAGGGGGCCAGGTCGCAGTTCAGGCAAGAAGTACAAGAAGTGCTGTCTGGCGTAAACACGCACCGGCTACAGGCGCTCAACCCATCGCACGCTATGCCGCGTCGGCTACAGCCCAACCCGGCGTGGATGGTTCCGCCGGTGCTCATCCCCGAGCTTTCTAACCCGTGCGTAGTCACGCTCTGAGAACTTTGTCCTCCAGGGCTTTCGCATACCGGCGACGACGGCGATTGCCGGCTTGCCAAGTCCCCGCCGCAGCAGCTCCTCGTCTTCGGCGTTCTCGAGCAGGCAAAAGAGCCGGAACTGTTCGCGGCCGGGGCCGGTAAGACGGATCTCGTGCCAACCGGTCATCGCGCCGTGCATCGCCTCCCACTTCCCGCCTCCAGAGAACTGCGGGGGAGGCGCGGCGGCGACCGCATCGAGCACCGCTGTGAACTCGGCGTCGATCTTTCCGGGACACGCGTCCAGGAACTCAAGCGCCGGGAGCGCGCGGTCGGGCGCCGCGTAGTAGACGATCGACCACGGCGGCGTTCGATCAACGCGCGGCGGAGCGCTCGTCTTGCTACCTGATCTTGATCTCGGTCGTCGAGGCACCCGACAGCGAGCGTAGGTCGCCGCGCTGACGTTACGCGGCGACGCGCGTGCGCTTCGGACCAGCTGGCGCCTTTGAGGCAGCTTTCGCCGTGCCTCGCCTCGAAACCACGCGAACCTCCGCGCCGAGCGCATCAGCGATAGCCGCGACCAGCGGCAGCTCAGGTCGAGCGTTGCTGGCCGTAAACAGCCGGCGGATGCTCGACGCGTTGCGGTCGATCCGCCGGGCGAGCTCCGCCTTCGACATACCGAGGCTCACTCGCAGCGAGTCGAGCTCACGAATCACGTGGTCGGTCTGCGCGACCTCGCGAGCCGCCCGCTCATACGCTTGCCGGTACTCGGGGTCGTGCATCCGCCGCGCGCGGCGGCGCTCATGCAGGCTCGTGTCGAGAAGGGGGTCGGTTGGCATCGCGATTGCTCTACGTTGCTTAGAAGCAACAACGACTGTAGCACCTACGCAACGCCTCGGCGGCGCGAGACGACGGTTTGGGCTCATAACCCGACAGGTCGCGGGTTCGAATCCCACCCGGCAGATGCACCTGCGACGGCCGGCAGTCGGTGGGTTACTTCTGGATCGAGGATCGCCCGCCAGCAGCTGCTTACGACCAGGTCGTAGGGACTAGCGACGTAGCTCTGCTTGTAGCCGGGTGGCGAGGCGGACGGAGGCCTCGATCTCGACTTGGCGGATCGAGACGCTCTCGACGCTGAGCCCAAATGGAACTCCCACGCGCCGGCAGAATGCGATGATCTCGACGGCCGTGGCGACGGCTTGATCGTAGGACGCGTCGAGGGTGTTGTCCGCGTGGCGCAGCTCGTTCTCGATCCAATGCGGCACATCGACACCGAGCCACTGAACGAACTCCAGTGTCTTCAGCGAGCCGCAGACCGAGAACGTGAAGACGATCGGCGCTGGCTTGACGTCACGAGCGGCGCACTCGTAGTGATAGTCGGAGACCAAGTTCTTCGCGGCATTGACGTCATAGATGATCTGGGTGACAAAGAACGAGCAACCTGCCGCCTGCTTCGCCAGCAGACGGACGTGCTCCCCGCGCCCGCGCGTGTGCCGCTCTGGGATCGCGACACCTCCGAGAAGGAGATCCGGGCGCACCTCGGTCCTGAGTTCGTAGGCCCGCAACAGGGAGGTTGCTACGGCCCTCTCACGAGAGGACGCACCGACGAACACCGACAGCGCGTGGGTTGGGGCTTGTTCGCTGAGCCACGAGCGAAGACGTTGCTCTGAATACTTGCTGACAGCGCGGTACACGATGGCCGGCACTTCCAAGCCGACGAGATCGCGAGCGTAGTCGGCTGGGTCCATCGTGGGTAGGAACGGGAAGGGGCGTTCCTCGGGATTGCGGTCGCTCTCGTCATCAATGTCGTAGAGCACGAGGCCGTCGAGCCCCACAGGGCGCAGGCGCTCGAGCGTTTTCGCGGCGATCTGACCGGCTTGCTCCGGTTCGGTCGTCAGGCGCGGTGGGGTCAGCGCGAACAGCAAGAACTCACCCGTCCCCTCCGCAATGCGCCGCTGCAGCTCCACGCGCCGAAGCGTAATCACCGCATCAGCGGATCCGCTCCCCGCGTCGAATCGCCTCGAGATACTGGGCCACGCGGCGAGCACGCGTCTCAGGCCGCTTAGCGTCGTTGATGCGCCAGATAATCGAGTAACGACTCTGGGCATCGAGCCGGCCGAAAGCTGCCGCCGCGTCCGGATCAAGGTCAAGCTCGCGCTGAAGCTCCTCGGGGACGGTCGCGCTCGCCGAACCGGCGTAGGCAGCCTCCCATCGACCGTCTGCCTGCGCCCGCTCCATCTCGGCGAGTCCGGGCGCACGCATGCGCCCTGCGTCGCGGAGAGACTCAGCCCGAGCGCGGTTGAGCTGCGACCACCTGCTGCGACGGCCGCGACGCGTGAAGCGCTGAAGCCAGTACTCCCCGTCGAACGAGGCCTTCTGCCCGTCGATCCATCCGAAGCAGAGAGCCAAGTCGACTGCCTCGCCGTAGGTGACGGAAGGACGGTCTGCCCCCTTCTTGGCGATCTTGAGCCAGATCCCCTCCTCGAGGCCATGGTTGCTCTCAAACCATGTCTCGAGCTCGGCCGCCGTCGCGAAGTGAACGATCTCACCGGCGGGCCGACCCGCGTTGCGATCGGCGGTCACGTTGTCGCGACCATTTCGCCGTCCCGGCGAACCGGGCGATGACTGGGTCCGGCAGGAGGTCTCACGAAACGCCGGCGACGCCCATCAGAGTGCCTTCGGGGTCGGTGAAGTGACCGACGACAAGGCCGTTTGGTGACGTCGCCGGACCCATCACTCGGATGCCTCCCAGGCTCTCGGCTCGCTGCAACGCAGCCTCGACGTTCGCGACGCCGACGTAGAAGACGGCGTGGCTCTCATAGCTCGGTCCGCCGCCGATCCCACCCCGGATCCCGGTTCCATCCTCCGAGGTCATGAGGTTCACGAACCCATAGCTCTCTGGCTCGGATACCTCTTGCACCACAGGCGAGGGCGTGTCGAACTCCCATCCGAACAGATCGCCGTAGTAGCTGCGGAGCTTCTCCGGAGCGTTGCCGATGATCTCGAAGTGCACGACAGGTTGTCCCATGATCAGTCCTCTCTCGCCACGACCACCGTTCCGCATCCCTCGCCGTGCCTGGGCCGAACGGGCGGAAACCCACGGCCTCCAGGGACTCTAGTAATCCGAGGCTGAGAAGCGGCGACGCATCCCCAGCTCGCCTGCCGCGGCCGTGGTGGGATACTCGCCGGCGATGCCCTACAACGCCGAGCTCGGCCCCACGCGGTACGCACCGGCCCCGGAGCGCTACGAGCAGATCCCGTACCGGCGATGCGGTCGCAGCGGCCTGCAGTTGCCTGCGATCTCGCTCGGCCTGTGGCAGAACTTCGGCGACGACCGGCCGCTGCAGAACAGCCGTGCGATGCTGCGCCGCGCGTTCGACCTCGGCATCACTCACTTCGATCTCGCCAACAACTACGGCCCCCCGTACGGCAGCGCCGAGACCAACTTCGGCCGCGTCTTCGACGAGGACCTGCGCCCGTATCGGGACGAGCTGATCATCTCGACAAAGGCCGGTTACGACATGTGGCCCGGTCCCTACGGCGAGTACGGCTCGCGCAAGTACCTGTTGGCGAGCCTCGACGCGAGCCTGAGGCGGATGAGGCTCGACTACGTAGACATCTTCTACTCACATCGGTTCGACGACGACACCCCGCTCGAGGAGACCATGGGAGCGCTCGACGCCGCCGTGCGAGCCGGAAAGGCGCGCTACGTCGGTATCTCCTCATATGGCCCCGAGCGCACCGCAGAGGCGGCCTCAATCCTGCGCGAGCTCGGTACGCCACTGCTAATCCACCAGCCGTCCTACTCGCTGCTCAACCGCTGGATCGAGCATGGGCTGCTGGACGTGCTCGCGCGCGAGGGGGCGGGAGCGATCGTCTTCTCGCCGCTCGCCCAGGGCCTCCTCACCGATCGCTACCTGGAAGGGATCAGCGACGACTCGCGAGTGCGCCGCGGGAACTCCTTCTCCGAGGCGCTGGTCTCAGAGGAGAACCTCGCTCGCGTACGCGCGCTCAACGAGATCGCCGCGAGACGCGACCAGAGCCTCGCCCAGCTGGCCATCGCGTGGGTCCTGCGCGATAGCCGCGTGACCTCCGCGCTGCTGGGCGCGAGCAGTGTGGCTCAGCTCGAGCAGAATGTCGCCGCGCTCCAGCGGCTGGACTTCGATCCCGCCGAGCTGGCCGAGATCGACACCCACGCGCGGGAGGGCGGGATCAACCTCTGGCCGCCGTCCGATTAGCTCGACGGCGCATAGTTAATGGCGAGACCCAGACTCGAACTGGGGACACCACGATTTTCAGAAGGCCCCGAGAACATACTGCAGGATGGCGATTTGCAGGACTTCTGTTGGTAGGGGCCCACGCCGCAGTGTCGTCCATTTGCAGGCGTTTTATGCGGGTTCTGGTACCGGGCGTGACGCCCGGTACCAATTGAAGGCTTGGCCATAGGGACCATTAGCCCGCGGAGCTCCGGCTTTGAAACCGTCAACCGCCGCCCCGGCCGGGCTGCTTGCGACGATGCGCCGTGGGGCGCGGATCGGCGCCCCCCGGACCCCCGCGATCTACGAGGTGTTGGGGGAGAACTGATCCCCATCAAAGTTGCCGTCACCGGTTCGATCCCGGCTGGTTCCACCCAAGGAAGCACGATCGAACCGACCCAGCTCCCGCGGGGCTGGCCCTCGGCGTCTTCCGCCCGTGAGCGTCGGGTTTGACGGTTGATTGATGCGCTGACGGCCTACCTCGCGAGCTCGCGGTCGGCAGCGCGGTTACGGTAGTCCAACCCAATGTGTTCCACGCCACGGGGCATCCGACTGAATGATCACGAGGAGGAGTTCCGGAAGAGTCTGCCCGAGCTCGGGGAGCACAGGGCCGCAGCCTGGGCGAGCGACAATCTCGCCTGCCTGCTGCAGCTCATCGGCGACGTCGGATGGGCACGGTCCGGCCAAGAGCCTCGACGCCAGGCAATCGTGCTGCTCGCCATCAGGCTCTTTCGAGCGGTTCGGGCGACCATGGCAATCCTCTCGGTCGGCTACGAGATTGAGGGGCGGGCTATGTATAGGCTTGCGCTAGAGGCCCGAACTCGGCTACTTGAGGTCGCCAGCGACGCATCCGACGAGACGGCGCAACAATGGCTCAAGCGGAGACCCGCTACGGGAATCGCAGCCGCGATCCGAGCAACCACACCTGAACTCGAGTCTGGAGTTGGTGTAAACACTTACTATGGCCGTCTCTCCCAGGACGCCCATGCGGATGTCGGAGCCCTCATGAGCTCACTCACGCCGGGTGACGTGGCGGACGACCTCCAGATCAACTGGGGAGCCGGGCGCAGCCGGGTCACCCGGCTTTTGCTGTTTGCGTGCGCGGCATTCGCCGAGGAAACAGCAGTCCTCCTCTCGAATGAGGCTGGCGTTGAGGATCCCGGCCGCGCCGCGCTGGGACGGTATATGGACGCCGTCGCAGCCGCCATCTTCGAGGAGCGCGTCCACGGCGGGCCGTCCCTTCCGCGCTGATTCGTGAGACCTGCTCCAGCCGCGCTGGAGCCTAGAACATCCCCGCAGCGACGTAATTCGCTCCCTCACCGAAACACGGCCGATGAGTCGCTCGAAGCTCGCTGATCAACTACGCGAACTTTGGTCGGGACCCTCGGCGCGATTCGGTCTAGGCTCAGGGCATGGCATACGAGTGGTTCCCATCCTTCGACGCCATCCCGGGCGTTGACTGGCGACCGCTCATACCGCTCGACCGCGCGCGACTGCGGGGGACGGACGCTACTCCGCACGTCGAGGAGATACAGCTGCTAGATGAGCGTACCTTTGAGCGCGTCAAGTGGCTGACGCGCGACGGTCGCGAGGTTTCGGAGGAGTCCGGGAGCCCCGCGGCGGTACATTTGCGAACAGTCTATTCGGAGGATGATCGCGCGCCGCGCACTATCGCCGAGCGCATCAGCCAGGCCCTTGCGCTCCCCGGCATACGCAGTGAGTACCACTTCGGCATCATGCAGGCCTGCGAGATGCTGGGATCCGCGCGTCGTCGCGATCCGCGAAGCTTCGGCTGGATCGAGCAGCTGTGCCTGGCTGACATCAGGCTGATTGAGCAGGGGGCGCAGCTCGTCTTCTCGGAGAGCCATTGGACGGACTCCGAGCAGGGGGGCTACCCGATCGCCCCGTCTTTCGGGCGGCTGTCGAGTCAGTATCAGCACGAGGGCTACTTGGCCGCAGCGGTCGAGATCGAGAAACGTTGCGCGGCGCTCGGCGTTGCACGACCGGTCGGCGAGGAGGCCATCGCGCGCCAGGCGGCACTGCTGGAGGAGGATGGCCGCTGAGTCCGCCCACCTGTCACTGCCGGCCGACTCTTTCCTTGAGGCCTGCTTCTTGCGCTGGGTTCTCGCACCCGCGACCCTACCGGCGATCGCCGAGCGAGTCATGGCCCAGGCCGACGTCTCCGTCGGCGAGCGCCACTACAGGATCGACTATGAGATCACCGGCGAGCCTCTGCTGCTTGCGATCGAGTTGGACGGCTACACATACCACTCTGCCCGCCACCAGTTCACTTACGACCGCTTCCGCCAGAACGATCTGCACGCCGCCGGGCGTACGGTGCTGCGCTTCTCCTACGATGCGATCCGCTTTGAGACCGGCCGGTGTGTCGAGCAACTGCAGCAGATGCTTCTGCACGATCAACTGCTCAGTGAGTTCGTCATCAAGGACCCAGACGTGCGCGTGCCGGACGACATGCAGGGCGACCCACTGCTTGCCATCTCCAAGCTCGCCCGGCCAGCCATGACCGCCAGCTACTTCGACCAAGCGCGGGAGAAGATCAACCAAAGGACGCTTCGTGACTGTCAGAGCGAGGCGTTTGAGGCCTTGGCGAACTACTACGCCAAGGGGGGCAACGACGCAGCCACGATCATGGCGGTCGGCGCAGGCAAGACGGCGCTCGGCGTCCTCGCGTGTCTCGGGTTCGCCCGCAGCCGGGCAATGATCATCACTCCCGGCTCGGTGATCCGTGGCACCTTTGACCGCGCCCTCGATCACCGCCATCCCCAGAACGTCCTCTACGGCCTACCGGGCGGGGCGCTGATTCCAGGATGCCCTCCACCAGCGGTACGGGTTCTCGACCGGGGCGATGGGCCGGTCCGTGACGTCACGCGCGAGCAACTGCTCGCCGCCGACATCATCGTCACCAACTTTCACTCGCTCGGAACCGGGGAGGACGCTGACGACCTGCTCGCCAAGCTTGAGCCCAACGACATCGACCTGATCGTGGTAGACGAGGCCCATATCGCCGCCGCCGAGAGCTACCAGCGCACATTTCGCCACTTCGAGGACACCCGAACGCTGCTGATGTCCGCGTGCTTTCAACGCCTGGACGGCAAGCCGATCGACGCCGACGTCGTCTACCGCTATCGCCTGATCGACTCGATCGTCGACGGCAACGCCAAGCAACTGCGTGTGCGACGCTTCGCGCCTGAGTCCGAGCTGACCACCTATGAGATCGTCTGGCCCGACGGTGCACGCGAGGAGATCGTCGGGCGCAAAGCACTGCTTGAGATCATCACTGATGAGCGAAAGCTCGCCCACGTCACCGCCAAGTCAACCGAGCCGATCCGTCAGGTCATGCGCGCAGTACGCGGCACGCTCGATCGCCAGGAAGAGCTGTTCAACCCGATCAAGCCCCGCGTGCTGTTCGCCGCGCTAGGGCGGCGCCACGCCGAGCAGGTCGCGCGAATTGCCACCGAGCACGGCATTCCCTCCGAGTCGCTGCACCACACCATGACCGAGCGCCAAATCCGCGAGGTGCGTGATCGCTACGAGTCCGAGGCCGGGGACCTTCAGGGCATCGTCCAGCTACGCATGCTCGGCCAGGGCTATGACTTTCCGCCGATCTGTGTCGTCGCGCCGATGCGCCCCTATGGCTCCTTCAGCGAGTTCTACCAGTTCACAGGGCGTGGGATTCGCGTGATCCGCCATCCGGCGCTTGAGGGTCGCGTGCCGCCCTCAGAGCAGTGGCTCGACGTGATCTACCACGCGGAGCTTGGCCTCGACGAGCACATCGACACGATCTACGCCGAAAACGACATGGACCCCCTGACTGAGCATGAGATTCCCGAGGATTGGGGCGAGGAGCTCAGAGACCGTGGAGAGCTCGGGGGAAGCACAGGCACCGACGTCGCTGGACGTCCTATGGCGTTCGTGATGTTCGAGCGCGGCGACATCGAGCAGCGCGTCGTACACAACGAGGAGCGAGTGCACGCTCGCCAAGTCGAACGTGAGCGTGAGGCGCTGGCCCGCAAGTACTCCGAGTACGCCCAGGGCACTGAGAGCCCGATCACGTTCGACCAGTACGTCGATGTGATGCGCAGGCTAGTCGAGTGACGTCCAACCCGGCAACGCTCGGGCGGCGCCTGCGAGCGGCATCGCCCGCGGAGCGCTTCGAGCTGCACGCCGCGCATGCCGACCGTTCAGACTTTGCCGCCTACGATGCGGTCTTGGGCGGGCTGTTCGATCGCGCGATCCGTGGTGGTTCGGTTGTCGAGGTAACACGCGCCACAAGTCGAACCGAGGTCGATTCTCTCGCGCTTAGTCTGAGCGAGCCGGAGCGTAACGTGTTGGCTGCCGTGCTCACGCCGGCGGCTCAGCAGGCACGTGGCAGCTGGTATCTGCCGGACACGGACAGGCCTCAGCTCGGAACGGTCGAGTTCGCGCACTGGGCGATGACCGAGTCGCGCTTCTCGATCTCGGTCGCCGAGGCACAGCGCGCGTCGGTGACCCTCGATAGTCCGGATGGCGTTGCCGTCTGGGCCGCACTTGAACCGGTCATGGAGGTGCTGTTCCTACCGCTGAAGCTCCGTGGCGGCTACTGGCTAGGCAAGCGCCGCCCCGAGCAGATGGAGAAGGACTGGACAGCGGTCGATGCCGCCTACGCCACGCTGGCGATCGACACGGCGCCGCTGGCGGTCTTCAAGGATGGCCGAAGGTGGGCGACCCTTGCAATCGAGCAGGTAATAGCTGCGCGCCAGGAGCTGCTCGCGGCCTGGGCGCGAGCACCGGCGGATGTCGGCGAGCGAGCGATCGCGATGCTGATCTTCCGTCTCCTTGACCGTTACTACGACAAGGCGAAGGACGGGAGGGCGCAGCGAACCAAAGTGATGAACAGGGGCGTCGAGCGTGCACTCAGCGGATCGTTTGGCGGCGACTGGCTGGCGTTCGTGCGCTACCTCGGCGAGGAGCTTCATCCCGCTGAGCAGGTCAGCACCGTCGTCGCATCCACGTCGCTGCTCGTTTCCGGTCACGACCGCACAGCACGGGCCGCCGCGTCGACCGGCGTCCCAATCGAGGAGATCGAACGAGTGCTGGCTGCCTACTGGGGCGGTCAGCACGCCTCACCAATCGAGGAGCGGGCGACGGTAATGCGCGACTGGTGGAAAGCCTTTGATCAGCTTCATGCTCGCCAGGCTCCAGGGATGCCATCCCTTTGGGGGCTCATCGGCGACCGTCTGGGCGACATCGGTCAGGACCTCAACGACGGGCGCTACACACCCGGCGGTTATCGCATGCTCTCGGCGCCGCTCGTGGCACGAATCGAGGAGCTCTGGGGCACGATCATCCTGCCGCGATGGCCCGAGTCGCTAGTGACCGAGCCATATCCGCACGCGGCCTTCGCCGAGACGTTCGGTCCCGGCGCTGCGTTCTGGCAGGAGGTCGCGCTGACCTGTTGGTTCATCTGCGAGGGACCCTACAGCCGCACGGATATCGTTGGAATGCCCACCTACTACGACCGCCACCTCAACGCGCTGCAGCAACTCGGCTGCGCGGTCGATCCGGCGATCTTCGCCGACTTGGAACAGGCAGAGAAGAAGCTCTCAGATCGACCTCTGGAAGGCGGCGAGACGATCGAGCGCGAGTTGGGCGCAGGGCTCAGTGTGTCCGTCACGATCAGCACCGGGCAACCGAAGAAAGACGGCTTTGAGTACCTACGCGATGTTGTGACCAGACATCGCGTCGCGTGGGCCGAGCTCCATCTAGAGCGCTATCTACAGGCCCGCTGGGAACAAGACCTGCGTTCAGTTGGCGATAGCTACCACCGGCATCTCGCAGATAAGGGCAAGGCGCCCACGCTCAGGCAATTCGCCAAGCTCGCGGCGCAGGCCGCCGACCACTGGTTCGCTGGGGACATCGCTCAACTCGCAGGCGCGCTGCAGCTGCCTCAGCCCCAACGCCCGCAGCAGCATCGGCGGCTGCTCCCGCCTGATCATGCCGCGTTCGTTGCGCGTCTGCGCACGCTGCTCGATGGCGCACGCTGGCAGGACTCGCCGAACGACATGGATCGCGACGAGCGTGGGCGTCGTCTGCGGCGCTCCGAACTGGCCGAGCGCGCTCCGCTTGCGGTACAGATCTGGGAGGCCACGGGCGAACGCCCGCCGCTGAAGGGCACGTCGTGGGCGCGCGAACGGCTCGAGACCGCCTTCGGCCCGGACCTGGAGGCCGGTTGGGACACCTTTCTCGACGCTGTCGAGCAAGCGCTTCGTGACTCCGACAGGCCCACAGCGCCGACCGCAGTGACGTCGCAAGCCATTGCCGAAACCGCGGATTGAGTCATCCTGGGTTTGACGGAGGCTTTGATCTGACGGCCCTCTCCGGTGTCGTACCAAATTTCGTACCAATCTGAGCAGATCTAGGGTTATCTCGGCGATCTGATTTGGCTCTAGAAAGCCAAACGGACCTGACGACACCCCAGCGATCCGGCTCATAGCCCGAAGGTCGCGGTTCGAATCCCGCCGGCGCCATGAAAGAAGCGGCCCAGATTCCTGGTCCTTTCGCTATGTACGGGGATTCACCGTCCGACCCGTACCGGGCTCGGCAGCACGTTTGGGTATCACTCAGGGCCTGATCTCAGAGCGAACTGCCACACCGCGCGATCCCATTTCCGCTTGGGCGGCGGCTTGGAGGGTTTTCTTCTCGAAGTCGGAGAGCTCGAAGGTCACTGGCTTTACGCCCTTAGCCCAGGCGACCTCGCCACGCTTTGCTTTCGAGCCCCGGACATAGATGTGGAACGTGGTTTCGCTTTCCAGCTGCTCGGTCTCGGCGATCACCCTTGTCAGGTCGTGACCGCGAGGAACGCCGATGAGGCGGACTCGGCCGCGGTCCGTAATGTCGGGCGCTTTGGACGCGTTCGCGCGCTTCCATGTGCGTCTTGATTCGCCAACAACGAATGCGAGCTCCGGGACGGACAGGTCGAGGCAAGCGCCGGCGGCGTCACGCCATCCTGGCGGTCGCTCCCTTGCCATTCGCTCCACGAAGTCTGTGATCGGTTCCTCGAGGAACTTGCGCGGCCTTGGTCTCTTCGGGCCGTCGCCCGTCACTCCGGCGTAATACGCGTCGAAGTCTGTGCTGGAGTTGCCGACCATTTGGTGGCCCTCGCGCGCTAGCGAACCGAAGCGCTCGCAGAGCAGATAGCTCGCCCAGAGATCGAGCTCGTCCATCACGGTGACGCGCTCGCCCAGTGGCAATCGCGCACGCCAAGTCAAGTAGTGCAGGAAGACGGCCGCATTATCGGCCGTCTCCGAGATAACACGCAGGTCGTTGATGAACACCGACCACGGAAACTCTCCTGCTGGAAACAGGCCTAGACTCCTCAAGCGGGGTAGCTGCGGTGCGTGTCCAGCGAGCTCATGGAGCGTGGGATTCACAATGAAGACCTCCTCGATTGTGCCCGCAGGGACGCGGAGCACCTCCGATCCGTCTTCGTCCACAAAGACCGCGTCCTCCTCGCGAAGCAGGTAGTCCCGTGCTCTCGCTCCCTGCGTCCACGCATCTTCTACCGCGCGGCCAAGGTCCCTTCCGAGGCGAACAACATCGCCACGCTTTGCCTGGGTGCTCAATGCCGACCCCTTGCCCTCCACAACAAAGACGGTGTCTTCGAAGATCACGAGCCCATCGAGCTCTGCTCCGTCGTAGTACAAGTTCGTGAAACCCTCGCTGCCCGGCAGAAGTGCCTTGAGATAGCCAACCGCAAGACGATCGAGCGTCTTCGCACGCGCCTTCGAGAAGGTGGACACGCCGCCCATAATCCGATCCTCCAACAGCACCACGGCGTCTCGGAGAACCATTCCTGGGACAACGAGCATGAACCGCCCGTCGAACTCGAAGAACGGATGCGCGACTAGTGGACTCTCGTCGAACAGCCCGCCATAAGCGTCTGGGTCGAGACTCCCCGCCGAAAGGGAGAGCTCTTTCAGAACCGCTTCCACACGATCTTGTGGCAACCCAGCGTCGCTCAAATTATCCGGAAGGAAGCTCATGGCGTCTCGTATGCCGTGCTGAAAGACCTCGATATGTGCTCGTTGGGTGAGGGAGGCCAGCGTCTCGAGCGAGTCGCGCTTGGCGATTTCGTCCGCCGTTAGATTCTCTCGCATCGCGGGGCCGCGTACGTGCATTTCCACTTGCTGGGCGAAACTCCGCGCTTCATCTACGAGGGAGTTGAATCGCTCGGTGAGAAGTGCTGTTGCTGCCTCACCGAGGCTCAGCACATCATCGATCGTGAACCCGTATCGCTCTAGACACGAGCGGTCGAAGGGGCGATAGAGCGCCGTCGCGAGATCCGCCCCGTGGTGTGCGTACGAGGTTCCCCGCATCGTCATCCAATTCATGGCGCTCGTGAACCTCAGCTCTGCGACGACAAGATCCTCGCTCCTTGGTGCAGTCAGGTTACGAAGCAGTAGTAGGTCGACGAGCGTGTCCAGCTCGTCGTAGATCGATTGCATCGCCAGGTCCGATATGTGTGCGCCCTCAGCGGGAAGCGGCTGTGTGAGCAACAGTCCGGCAACGAGCTCGACCGTGCTCTCAAGACCACGGTGTGTTGGCTCGTAGTAGGTGCCCCAGCCGCGCATTGTGTTGGATGCCTGGATGATCGACAGGGTGTAAAGGGGGTCTCCCTGCGAAAGCAGCGCACGGAGCCTCGACGTCGCCTCGACCACCTCTTGACAGAATGAGGCGTGTGCACCGTCCCTCAGCGACATGAGCTCGGCGTGCTCCTCGTCGGATAGGCCCGACCTCGAAAGCAGCTCGGCACCGATGTGCTCGTCACGGATGAGTTTGCTCATGAGTTGCGAGAACCTGTCCCCGCGACCAGCAAACGCCTCGGTGAACTGTGCGTGCTTCATCGCGATCGCCTCCACCGGCGTCGGATTGCCCTGGCGGCCATACCGCCCAGGATCCTCTATGTGGGCCTTCGCCCTGGCTGCGCGCTGTCGGCTTTTCCTAGACACGATTCACTGGGGGTCGGACTATCGGGAAGTGAGGTTAGTTCGTCGAGGCCAACGACCTCTGGGGAGGCGACCCGGAGACACTTTTTGCCGCCCGGGTATTGCGGGCGCGTCGTCACATCCGCGGGTTCCGCTCCGCTCCGGCCACGACCCGCACGGCTTCGGGTGGCCTTCCGGCGACGTAATCGAAAGCGACCCGTGCGGCGATCTAGACAACTGGACGCATCCGCCCACCTTCTCAAGAACTACGGGTGAGCGGCGGAGCGGCCGGCCCTCCTATCCGATATGCAGATGGCGGAAATGGAGGTTCAGGATCGCGTGCTGGATCCAGCCTCAGAGCATCCCAAGCGCGGCGCGACGGGGATTGTCCCCACGCTGGGCAGTTCGGGCTGGTCGACGTCACGCCAACCGGCCTACGCGTCCGTGCGACGCTCGCGTGGTGCATCGCGGGAAATCCTCCTACAGCAGGTTTCGCATCTCAGCGAAACACGCCAGCACGTCCGCGAACGAGGGGTAGTGCTCGCCGTCTTCGAACAGCACGTTGCACTGTGTCTCGTAGTCGCGCTCGATCTGCGCGCGCAGCTCGAGCGGCGGGAATAGGGCCGGGCTCTCAGCGAACGACAGCCCGGGAGGTTCGCGGTAGGTGTCCTTAAAGTATTTGAGATTCTTCTCGTGGCAGTCCTCGCGGATCGTGCGGTAGTCCTCGCCCGCGAGCGTCGCCCTCACGTCCTCCCGCTTCCCAAGCACGTACAGGTCAGCGTAGTGCCGTGCGTCTCGTCCAAGTGGCTCACCGCCCTCCTGCATGCGGACCACGCGGTCGTGCAGCGCGAACATCTTCTCCACGAACGTGCGCTCGTAGCCGAGCACGGTCATATCGAACCCTGCGATGTCATCCCCCATCTCGCCGCGTCCTGTCTCCGCGAGGAAATCACCGACGAGGGAGGTGATCGTGCGCACCTTGCAGGGCATGCGTCCGCTCCTGATGCCCGGCTCGAGCTGAACCCTCGCAGCCACCCCGGGGAGCTCGTCGAAGAACGTCTCGTACGAGTAGTTGTCGGTGCGGCTGACGCCCGCTCCGACGCGGTGCGCCTCGAGTTTTGTGAGCGTGGGGTGTTTCGCGACCGCGTCGGCGAGGCCTCGGAGGATCCTGTTGCGCTCGTTCCTCCTCGGCCACGGATTCCTCGCCGTGAGATCGATGAATAGGTCGATGTCCTCCGAGAACCGTTTGATCAGCTTCCAGCCCTTTGAGAGGCTGGTGCCGCCCTTGAAGACTGCCTCCTCGCCGAGGTGCTCGGCGGTGATCCGCAGAATCTCGGTGACGTAGTAGTCCTTCTCGATGAACTGCGCGCTGAGCCCGTGGTGTATCGCTGCCTGCAGGATCGCCTGTTCGAATTCAGGGTGCTCGTGAAGCTTCACTTCGCCTGCCACTCGAGGGCATAGCGCAGTATCCGGAGCGCACCGAAGTCGAATCTGCTCAGCGGGTTCAGGCTGTCCCTTAGCTTCTCGATCGGCCTAGCGGGCATCTCAAGTTCCTGTCCGAGTGCCCCGAGGATCGCGCGCACGCGCGGGGGCTCTTCGAGGGCGGCGTCTACGAGTCGCTGGTAGCGCTCGACGTCCGCGAGTAGGTGCTTGACCCGGCGCACGGTCTCCTTTGGGGGCAAGTCGCTGGAGCGTCCGCGCTCGCGAATGAGCTCGAGGATCGCCCCGTCTTCGCCGCTGAGCTTCCGTCGTGCCACGGGTCGTCCTGTGTGGATGATCGATCCGGCGAGTGCCGCGGGCCGGCTGCGCCCCGGAACCGCGTACTCGGCGCGCCCCGGATTCTGCGTGCTCAGGCCGAGCATGTTCGCGGCGCTCAAGCCGGCAGGGTAGAGCGGGACGTTCACGGCCGCGGCGGCGGCTGCGCTTGCGGACGGCAGGCTCGCCCCGAATGCGGTCGGCACCGCCCGGTAGTAGACGCCCTTCGCCACTCGCTCGAGCTCCCCGTCGCGCGTGAGCCGCGACAGCTCCGTCGCGACCGCGGCGGGGGAAAGCCCCCGGAAGTCGGCGTGTTTCCAGAACCGTGCGTCGTTGCGAAGTACGCGTTTGCGCACGACTTGCGCCGCGCTGCGCGAAGACGGTTTGCCTGTCGGTTCCACAGACATGCCACCAGGGTAGCCAAGGATCCGCAGCTTGGCAAGTTTTATTGACAAAAAACTTAGCAGTAGCGTAGCGTGCCGCAGGCTCTTATCGTTCTCCCCGACAGCCCACACGCCAGCTCGTGGGCACGCTTGTGAGCGAGTCTTCGGTCATCCGCTTGAGCGTAGCGTATAGTTCGCGGATATACAGGTTCGTAGCGTCTACGAACCGCCATCGCCAAGGTGCCGCCCCCATCGCACGCAGATGTCCAGCTCACACTCACATGACACAAAGGCGCTTCCCGATGAGCTCGACGCGCCTCCGCTCACACCAGCCGGCAAGACCGCGCAGATCACCCTGCGCCTGCCGGCCGCCGTGCTCGCACGTATCAAGGCCGTCGCCGGTACCAGGGCCGTCCCGTATCACCCGCTCACGCGCTCCTGGTTGATCGCGGGCGTTCGCGACTCGACGGTCCCGCGGATCGTCACCGGCGACGCACCACAGGACGAGCAGCTGAACATCAAACTCGAGCAGGAGGTGCTCGACGCCCTGAAGGCGCGTGCCGTCGAGCTCGACCGCCCTCACCATCGCCTTGCGCGCGAGCTGATCGAAGTACGCCTGCAGCGGGAGGAGGAACGGCTCGCCCTCGGCGAGCAGGACATGGGCGCTGGCCGCGGACGCAGGGGAGTCAATCCCTACGCCACCGGCGGGGGCGGGGTCACTCTGGAGCGTCGCGTGGCAGCGCTCTACCTCGCGCTCCTGCTGACCGGCGACGGTGCGCCGGAGCTCGGCAACGGTCGCAGCGTCACCAGCGTGACCTTCCAGAGCGCGACCTCGGCCGTCGACGACCTGGTAGTCGATGCCGCGCGCACCTCGGAGGACAGCCCCGGCCTGCGCCTTGCGATCGCGGTGAGGCGCGCGCCGAGCTTCGTACGCAGCGACGTTCCGACGCAGAAGCTGATCGACGACTTCATCGCGGCGCTGCTCGACATTCCCCAGGACGGTGTCGAGCGCCGCTTCGCCCTCGCAGCCGCCGGCGCGAGAAAGCACGCCGGGCAGCTCGCGGAGCTGGCCGCCCTCGCCGACAAGCAAATGAACGCTGACCGCGTCTACGAGCTTGCTGCCCACCAGGGGCGCATGAGGCGCGAGCTGCGCGAGCGCCTCGAGCACATCACAGCCATGGTCTCCGCCTCGCTCACCTCGCTCGGGATCGAGGACGAAGGTCAGGCGCTGGCGCGCATCCGCACCTGGGAGCTCCTCAACCGGCTCTCGGTATTGACCCCCCGCGTGGAGGACCCCGAGACCTCCGACTGGTTCGACGTCCAGAACCGCCTGCGAGACGTCTGCCGCACCCGCGGCCTCACTAGCGCCGGCGTGCTGCTCGACCGTCTCGAGGTCCTCGCCGGCCAGTTCGCCTTGGCGGGCGCCACCGTCGACCGCGCACTCCTCCGCCGTCACCTTCACGGTCTCATCGACGAGGAAGCTACCCGTGACCGGGAGGGCTGGCGCGCGCTGACGCACCTGCACGTGCAGGCCGTCGATGTCCGCGAGCGTCTCGGCGGCGGCGAGCGCACCGAGCTTCACCTCGAGCGCACCGCGCTCATCGATGCACTCCTCGACAAGGCCGTGGCGGCGCCGGCCCTGCTCGTCCACGGCGACTCCGGTGTCGGCAAGAGCGCCCTCGTCGTCCACGCACTGACGCGCGCCGCGCAGCGTTCCGAGGACCTCGACGTGCTCTGCCTGGACCTGCGGGCGCTCCCGGCCTCCACGCTTGAGCTGACTGACATGCTCGGCGCCGAGCTCGCCACGCTCCTTGCCGACCTCGCGGCCCCAAACCGCCTGCTCGTCCTCGACGGCGCCGACGCTGCGAACGAGACCCGCCGGGAGATGTTCGCCTACGTGCTCTCCGCCGCACGGGCGGCGGAGACCACCCCAGTCGTGATCGCCTCCAGCGAGAGCCGTCAGGTTCTGCGCGACCTCCTCCAAGACCGCCTGGAGATACAGGTGCCGGAGTTCGCCGTCGATGGCCTGAGCGACGAGGAGCTCGCCGACGCGCTCGCCGCGTTCCCCCAGCTCGATCGCCTCATGAAGAATCACCGCTCCCGCGAGTTGCTGCGCCGGCCGGTGATCGTCGACCTCCTCGTCAGAAGCGGCGCCTCGAGCACCCCGCTCAGCGACGCCGAGGCGATGCACGAGATCTGGGCCGGCCTCGTCCGCAACCGCGAGCGCACCGACCGCGGCTCGCCCGAGGCCCGACAGCAGGTTCTGCTCGCTCTCGCCGAGGGTCAGCTGGCCAGCACGGACCGGCGTGAGCTCGCCGCACGTCTCGACGCGCCGACGGTCGACGCGCTGCGCCACGACGGGTTGCTGAGGCCCCCGAGCGGGAACCCGTGGGAGACCACGCCGGAGTTCGCGCACGACGAGCTGCGCCGCTACGCCGTCGCCCGCGCGCTGTTGATCGACGCCGACCCTGTCACCGCGATCCGCCGGTTCGGCGCCCCGCGCTGGGCGCTCGCCTCCACGATCCTCGCCGCCCAGGCGCTGCTCGAGACCCCCGCGACGCCGAGCACCCCCTCGGGAACCTTCGACGCCCTGCAGGACGCAGTCGACACTCTCGCGCGAGAGGGCCACGGAGCCCGCTGGTCAGATGTGCCAAGCGAAGCGCTCTTGGGCCTTCCCGACCCGCTGCCGATTCTCACCGCTGCCTGGCCGCAGCTGCGCGCCGGCGAGGGCCTGTCGCGCATCCTGCGCCTGCTCCGCCAGCGCCACAGCCGCAGCGGCATCGTGGACCCGGCGATCGCCGAGCCGCTCGTCGCGCTGCTCCTGCAGGAGGAGGCTCCCTGGGATGTATCGAAGGAGATCGGGGCCTGTCTGCGCGACTGGCTGCTCGCCCTCGTGCTCGCGGAGGTGCCCGCGGGGCACGACGTGCGGATGCGGCTGCATGCCCGCCTCCTCGACGCGTCCGCCGCGGCCGAGGCGCGCGCCGCCGAGAGAGCCCGGGAGGCCGAGCGGGCGCTGGCGAGCAGAACCCCCGAGGACGTCAGTCGCGACGAGCAGGCCGACAGGAAGAACGCCCTCCTGTTCACCGAGTTCGGCGTTGGCCCCCGCGCGCGCCGCGGGCGCAGGCGTCGGTCCCTGCCGCACGAGTTACTCGACGACACCGTGATTGAGCTGCTCGCCTTGCTCGGGCGCGACCTCGGCGAGGACGGCGAGCGGCTGCTTCGCCGGATCGCCGCCGACGCACCCCACGCGCTCGCGCCCGCCGTCGAGGAGCTCGGGACGTCGCGTGCGCTCGCGAGCTACGGCACGGCTCTCCTCGCTGACCTCACCGAGGCCTACTACATCGACGAGGACGCGACCGGCGGCTTCCACGACGACGGCATACGCCACCACCACTCGCACGGACCAATCGTGCCGATGGCCGCCTTCCATCGCGGGCCCTTCTTGGTGCTTTTGCGAAGCGACCCGCGTCGCGGCATCGCGGTGCTGAATCGCATGCTTAATCACGCTGCGCTCGCCCGCACTCGCATCCTCAGGGGGCTCGGTGACCCGTGGGGCCGGCTGCCGCCCGAGGAGGAGGACTTCGACCCGCAGGGCGCCGAGCTGTCGATCACCGGCAGTCCGCACCGCTACATCGGTGACGAGCACGTCTGGCTCTGGTACCGCGGCACCGGCGTCGGTCCGTACCCGTGCATGAGCGCTCTGCAGGCGTGCGAGCTCTTCTGCGAGCAGGTGCTCGAAGCCGACGCGCTGCCACTCGACGCCCTCATCGCGCTGCTGCTTGAGGGCTGTGAGAACCTCGCGATGGTCGGCATGGTCGTCGGGATGCTCGTGCGCCACCTCGAGCAGGCCGGGGTGGCGATCGACCCGTATCTGGCCGAGCCCTACGTCTGGGGTTATGAGATCCGCCGCGTGATCAGCGAGACGTCCGGTGCGGCGATCCGCGAACACGGAGTGCTCGAGTCCGAGCGTCGCCGCTGGAGCTTCCGCGAGGTCGCGAGCTGGCTCGTCCTGAGCGCCGAAGACGTGCGAGCCGGGCGGCTACGTGAGATCTCCGCCGAGATGGTCGCGAAGGCAGAGCGCCTGGAAGCCGAGTTCAACGAGCGTCTCGCCGCTTCCGGCAAGGACATCCAGCCCAACGCCGACCGCGCGATCCCCTATGTCACCACAGTGCGCAACTGGGCCAGCGCGCTCGAACGCGACCGCTACCGTCTCTACGAAGAGGACGGCCAGACCTACGTCGGGAGCACCCCTCCCGAGGAGGTCCAGCGGGCTCTGCGCCAGAGCAACGCCGAGCTCGCCCGTGGCCAGGAGACAGTCAGGATCCTCAACCGGTACTTCATCGAGCCGGCCAGGCAACGGGCGGACGCGACGCCACCGAGCCGCGAGGAGCTCGAAGCGGACGTCGAAATAGTCAAAGAGCTGCTCGAGGACCCGCCGGCGCTCAGCCCGATCGATATCGCCGACGCCGCCGCGCTCGTCGCGGCCGCCGTACTGGAGGCGCACATCTCGGGCGGCGAGCACCTGCCGGCCGAGCAGCTCGCCTTCGCGGCCGAGGTGCTGCTCGCGATCGCCGCGCAGGCCGGGCCCCGCCCCGCGGATGACCTGGAATACGAGGGAAGCTTCTTCCAGCAGGGGGGCGACCGCACCGCAGCCCGTGCGCTGCCGCTGCTGCTGCTGCCAAGGGCGGCATCTCTCCAAGGGACCGCCGGGGGCCCGCAGGCCGTGCTCGACGCCGCCACCCGCCTCGCGCGCGCCGTTCCCTCCGAGACACGCGTCGCGCTCGCCCGCGGCCTCGACCCAATATGGCAGGCCCCCTGCGCCGGCAGCCCTTGTCACCACGAGCACGCGCTCGGCCTGCTCGAACACTCGATCCGCGACTGCGTGCTCGGCAAGTTCGACCAACACCGCCAGCAGCGGACCGTGGAGCTGCTCTACGGTCCGCTGCCCGACGCGTTTGAGAGTGTGAGGCTCGACGGCCTGCTGTCCGAACGGTTCGACCCGGCGATCCGCGGCCTCGCCGGCGCCAGCACCACTGGTAGGTGCGTCCAAGTCCGCGCCCGACGGCTGCTGATCGCCCTCACCGACCTGCAGCGACGTGCGCTCGCCGCCCACGACCAGGACTTCGACCAGCGGGGAACACACGCCATGGTCAGTGCCCGAAGCCTGCTTGCCCTCGCCGCCCACGGGGATGAGCAGCCCCTACTCGCCGACCTCTCCGTCAGCGCCGGCGCGCGGTTCTCCACCATGCTGCGGGCGATCGCCGCGGCCGCCGAGGAGACCACCGTGGCCGCCACGACCGCTCGCCGGCTGTGGCCCACGATCATCGACACTGTCATCGACGTCGCCGTACGCGAACCTGACACGCTCGATGACCGCGACGGTGGCGAGCGAGCGCTTTCCGCGCTCGCGCCGATGCGGGTCCAGGAAATCGAGTTCCTCTACCGCGAGCTCGACAGCGCCCCCGTTGAGTGGCGCGACCCGTTCGCCTGGAGTGAGGCGATCGAACGCTGGCTCCCGTACGCCGCGGGGTACTCGCACTGCGTCGACTCGCTGATCGCCCTGATCGACGTGCTCCCCGCCCGCGAGCAGGCCACTACCGGCCTCGACTGGGTGCGCGCGCTCGTCCTCGACCACGTCGCCGGGGTCGTCAACCGAAGCTTCATGCTCACTCGTTGGCTTGTCGACATCCGCCCCGCCGCCGAGAACGCCGACACCCTCGACTCATGGCAGGAGCTGACCGACGCGCTCGTCGTCGCCGGTGCCACCACCCTCGCGGGCTACTCCGAATAGGGATGCGGCCGCCAGCACAAATCGCCCTCGCAGCCCCCGCCGGGACCGGGAGCGAGTGATGTCGACCGTCGAGCCGCCACGACAGTCGCTCGCACGGCGCACCATCATCGTCGCCGGCGCGTTCGTACTCACCGGTGCCGCCACCACAATCCTCCATTTCGGATTTGCCTCCGTCTGGGGCACGCTCGCGAACACACTCGGCACTACGGCGGCCGTCGGCGTCGCCACTGCGCTGCTGCTCGCCATCTCGCTCGTCGTCGCGCTCCTGCGAGGCACCCTCACCCTGCCGGCACGCCGCGCCCAGATCTGGCTCACCTGGGCATCACACCAACTCCCATTCGCGATCCGTGACCTGCTCGCCGGACGCTCCGTCAGCACCGGTCGCACCAACCAACGCTGGCCGAGCCTCCAAGCATTCGAGGTAGAAGATCCCCGGCGCGGAAGCGACTCCAAACGCCCCCAGTCCGACTACGGCGTCGGCTGGCAGGATGGTCCGCGTCGGATCGAACGCCTCACCTACATCCACTCGACCGGAGAGTTCATCGCCGTCGCGATCGGCGAGGAGGGATCCGTCGAGCTGATCGCCACGGTCGCCTCCGAGTACCAGGTTCCGGCGCTCCTCGACTCCTACCACTACGCGTGGCTCGGCGGTGGCGACATCAGCTGGGTCCGCCGTCGCATGCACGGTTGGCGGGTACCGATCCCGCCCCGCGGCGCATGGTGGCTTGAGCAGGACCACAAGCCGCCGAAACCGTGGCCCGGACCGCCCGAACCGAGCGTCCGGCGAAAGACCGGCGCCTACCACGGGCGCCACGCCGTCCAGCGCAACGAGGTGACCTCCGTCGATGAGGCCGGTCCGAGGGCCCTCTACCATGCCGTCGAGAGCTCACCCACAGGCTTCGCATGGGGGTACTGCGGCTCCGGCCCGCACGACCTCGGCCGCAGCATCCTGTTCGACCGGCTCGGATACGCACCACAAACGTGCATCGTCAGTCGGTTCGTCTCAGACATCGTCAGCCGCCTCGAGCCCGCTTTCACGCTCACCTACGAGGACGTCGACGCGTGGGTCGACGCTCACGCCGACCTCTTCGCTGCCTACCCACGCGCGGTCCCGCTCGACCCGTACGCCGCGGGCGGAGCCTACGAGAGCTCCTAGCCCGCCTCGTCGGCGACGTCAAGCAGCCGAGCCGAGCGCAGGTAACGAAGGCCTGCCGGCGGCTGGGAGCGGTGACGGCTCGCGTCAGCCCAGTGGGCGACGATGAAGGCATCGGGTCCGCGTATTGGGCGCAGGCCGATTACCCCCGGTTGCCATCGGTACCCAGATGAGCCCCCAAACCGAGCATGGCCACGGCCTCGCGATTGGCCAAGATACCCAGTAACAGCCGGCCTCCAAGACCGCAACGCTACATCGATCACTCGGACTCGGCCAACCTTCGAGTGCGCGCCCTGCGTCGATCGCGAGGAGAATGAACCTTCTCGCGCCAGGTTTGGCCCGAATCCTCGCCTTCTTGCGGGTCGCGGTGTAGCGTGGCTGGTAGTCGAAAAGTTGGCCCCGGCGCAGCTGTGAACTGCCCGGGGCCGTGGCACCGAAAGGAAGGACCTTCCGATGCATGATGAGCCTAGCCAGATACCCCCGCGGCAGGACGAGGACGTTCGAGAGAACATCGTTCTGCACATGATGCTGGACGACGCGACTCCGGGGCTTTGGAGTACCGAGGAGCTCAGCAGGGCCGTCGGCAGGATCGAGACGGCGGACGCTCTGCCGGCCCTGCACGCGATGGGCCTGATCCACCGACACGGCGACTTTGTTTGGCCGACGCGAGCAGCGACCCGTGCCGCCCAGATCGAGAACGCCGTCTAGTCCGGGGTTTGGGGGGCGAGCGGGGGAGCGGCGGGCGCGGCCTGGGGAGGGCCGGCGCCTGTCGTCGTTGTTGTCGGCATCAGCGTCAGCTTTCGCGTCAGGTTGACGGCGGCGTTGGCAGCCGGGGTTTGGCTTTGTAGAGCCGCTCTGCCTGCCCGGAGGGTGGCGGGGGCGTGGTGGGCCGGGTCATTGACCACCCCCTCTCCGCTTCGCTGCGATGAGGTGGTCAATGACCTGGACTGTGGTTGGTGGGGCAGGCAGAGCGGAAGAGGATGGTGGTTTGAGGGTGTTTGGATGGAGAGTGGGGGTCTGGGGTTGGGGAGAGAGAAACGAAAAGAGAAGGACTGGTGGGTGTGGCTGTGGTGGCGGGCAAGCGGGTAAGCCGGCCGCTCGACGGAGCGAGGGGCCGGCCTTACCTCCTACATGACATGATGACTTGACGGGCATATGACGCTATGTATGATGCGTCGGGTGTTCGTGTTCTTGATCTTGGAGGTTTGTTGTGGCTAGAGCTTCGCGTGGCGATATCGGCGGGGCTTCTCGTGGTGTCGTTGCTGAGATCGACGTGCGTTTGAAGAGCCTCGATGAGCAGCTTGCCTTGCATAAGGAGTTGGTGGCTGAACGCGAACGGCTGCGTGCTGCGAGGGCGACATTGTTAGGGGAGGGCCCGGCTGGCCAGATTGCCCAGGATGACGTCGCGGGCTATCTCGCCGAGCACCCGGGCTCCAGGCCGGGGGAGATCGCGCGGGCGCTCGGGGTTTCATCGGGGCGCGTCTCCGCGCACCTCTATCGCGCGAAGAGCACACGGTTTGTGAGCCGCGCGGATGGCTGGTATCTGCGCGAGAGGCCGGCGAAGGGATGACGCTCGCCTCAGCGCCGATCCGTGTTCGTTCGGTAGCTCAGCGTCGCGGCGCCGAAGCGGCGTTGCGGCGTCGGGATCTCGAGGTCTTGGCGTGGCTCGGCGAGCAGTACGGAGCGCGCGCGGACCAGCTCGAGCCGCTGCTCGGCTGCGGACCGCGGACGGTGCAGCGGATGCTCGCGCGGCTGCGCGACGCGGGCTTGGTGATGACGCGGCGGCTGATCGTCGGCGAGCCCGCTTGGGTGATCCCGACGAGCGCGGGGCTGCGCGTCGGCGGCCAGGGATTCGCTGTGTGGCCGCCGCGGCTCGCGCTGCTCGCGCACGTCGCCGCCGTCAACGACGTGCGCCTGCACGTCCAGTTACGCTCGCCCGCGAGCGAATGGGTGCCCGAGCGCCTGCTCGCGCGCGAACGCCATGCTGGCGAGCACCTTCCCGACGGGGTAGTCGTGACCGGCGGTCAGCGTGTCGCGCTCGAGGTCGAGCTGACGGTCAAGAGCCGGTGCCGCGTCACGGCGATCCTCGACGAGCTCGCCAAGCGTTTCGATGCCGTCGTCTACTTCTGCGCGCCCGCTCCTCACCGTCAGCTGAGCAAGCTGGCAGAGTCGGGACGCTGGCCGACGCTCGACGTTCGCGCGCTACCCGAACGAGAGCTCGGCGAGTCGGCATGACCGCGATCGCGGATCGGTTGGTCGGCGAAGCCGACGGGGAGCGCGGGTTCACGTTCGCGATGCGCATGGCGGGCGAGCGCGCGCTACCCGTCGATCACGGGCTCGCTGTTCTGTCTCCCGCGCGGCTGTGCCGGCAAGTGCTCGTCTGCGGCGCGACCGGCTCCGGCAAGACCGAGACGCTCATGCGCCTCGCGTGGGCGGTCGCTCGGGAGAGCCGTGCGCCGGTGTTCTACCTCGACGGCAAGGGCGACCGCGAGAGCGCAGAGCGATTCTGCGGGCTGATGGCAGACGCCGGGAGGACGGCACGCGTGTTCCCTAACGAGCCGTTTGACGGCTGGCGCGGCCAGGCGCATGAGATCGAGGGCAGGCTGATGGAGGTGATCGACTACGCCAGCGATGGCCCGGCGTCGTGGTATCGCGATGTCGCGAAGAACGTGCTGCGGCTCGTGTGCGAGCACCCCGACGGGCCACTCGCACGGATGGACGCCGACGCACTCGCCGCCGCCCACCACGGCGCGAGCGCATTGGCGGCATTGAACGCCCAGCAGGTCCGTCAGGTCCGGTTGCGCTACGAGGCGTTCTTCGGCCAGACCCGCGGCGCACTCGACGGCCATTGGGCGTGGGAGGACACGGGCGCCGGGCTCGCACGGATGCTCTTCGAGGACTTCGCGCACTACTTCACGACCCGCAAGCCCCGCGGTCAGTTCGCGCTGCTGATCGTCGATGAGTTCTCCGCGCTCGCACAGAACGCCGGCATGGCCGGACGGATCGAGCAGGCACGCGGCTTCAACACCAGCCTCGTGCTCGCCCCACAGGTCGTCGCGGGCCTCGGCGAAGAGGCCGAGACGGCGAGGATCCTCGGGAGTGTCGAGACGCTGATCTGCCATCGCGTCAACACCCCTGAGGACGTGATCGCGCTCGCCGGTACCCGGCGGGCGATCGAGTACTCCAGCCAGTTCGTCACCGAGGGTGCCACCGGCGCCGGCTCCGCGCGCATACAACACCAGTTCAAGGTCGACCCCAACAAGGTCCGCTCGCTCGCACCCGGCCAGGCATACGCGATCAGCCGCGGCCGCGCGATGAAGATCGCCGTGCTCCAAGCACCTCAGGTGCGTGCCCTGCTGCCGGAGCCGATCGACTCGAGGGGAGGTCAAAGCACCGTCCCGAACGACGCACCTGCGTCGGAGAAGCGCGTGCGGGTTCCATTCTAAGCAAGGAGGCGCAATGAGCCCACACATTCGAGCGCAGATCCCCTCGATACCCGCGCTCGCCCTCTACGCCGCGACATTGGTCGCCGAAGTCCCGGTGATCTTCACGCGGATGCTCGTCGTGCTCATCGTCGTTGTTGTGTTCAGGTTGCTCGAGGGCGAGTCCCTCTCCGGTGTCAACAGCGTCATGGACCTCGCGGTGATCCCGACCGGCTGGTCGATCCTCGCGCTCATCACCCCGGTCGGTGGCGGCTGGTGGTGGCGGCAGAACATCGGCGGACGCGAACCATCTGAGCGCGAGCGCCTCGCCTATGACGACGCGCTCGAACTACTACGCCACCACACAAGCCGGCCGCTCCGCGAGCCCACAAGCTGGTTCGTGATCGACAGCCCCCAGCCCGACGCCGCCGTCTGCGGCAAGACCCTCATGCTCTCCCGCGGCCTACTCGAAGGCGAACACGTCGCCGCAGTATTGGCGCACGAGCTCGGGCACCTCGCCACCAGCGACGGCAAGCTCACCGCCGCCATCAACCGCCTCATCATCCACCCACCACCGATCGCCGAACGCGAGCCACGCCAGCCTCAGGAAACGGCGGTTGTCCTCACGAGCGACCGCGCGATGCTGACCGTCACGTTCCTCGGCGGCCTCTTGTGGCTCGCACGCAAGACCATCGCGTTCGCCAAAGGCGGCTTCGCGCTCAAAATCCTCGCCCCCGCCTGGGGCTCCTACTGGCGCGAACGCGAGTACACCGACGACCACTACGCAGCCCAGCTCGGGCAGGCCGACGAGCTCGCCGACTTCCTCGAGGCCCACGCCCTCATCCACAACCACCCCGTCCCCTTCATCTGGCTCACCGAACACTCCCACCCACCCAGCGAGCTACGCATCGACCAACTCCGCAAAGCCGCGCTCCACGTGCCGACACTGCTAGCTCCGGGCTCGGAACCTGTCAAGGCCGCCCCTCCGGGGCCGCCTACGGCGTGGCCTGACGGCCCGACCTTGACCGAACCCGACCCCTCCGCTGAACCCTCACTCAGGTCGGCAGGGCAAGCCCTGCCGACCCCCAACCACGAAAAATCATGAAGGCCTCGATGCGAACGCTTACCGCCGTCCCAGATCCCCTCTGGGCCACACATGCTCAGAGCATGCCGGCCGGAGTATGGGCGCGAGCCCGCCGGGCGGCTGCCGAGCTCACCCCCGAGGCGATCGAGCAGATCGCACAACGGGTCGCCGCGATCCTCCTCGAGCGCCGAGCGCGACCGAGCGGGCATCCGCGGTCCGCCGGCTTGCTCGATGCCGCCGAGCTTGCCCGCCACCTCGGCGTCACCCGCACCTGGGTCTACGAACACGCAAGCAAGCTCGGAGCGATGCGCCTCGGCGACGGCACCAAGGCGCGACTGCGGTTCGACCTCGACGTCGCAACTGCCGCCTTCGATCAACCGGGCCGCAAAGGCAATCGCCTCTCTTCGTCCACGCCCCGCCCACCGGGGCGACGCCCAGCGCCAACCCCCGCGACGACGTCGCTCCTGCCGATCAGCCCGCAGCGCACACGCGGCGTCCTGACTCTCTTGGCGCACACCCGACGCCGACCGGACTGCTGAGACGATGGCGAAGGCCAAAGCAGGAACGTTCGCAACCCGCAAGCTGACGGACGGAACGCGCGTGTTCCGGCTGCGCTTCCACGCCGACGGGGAACGGCAGATCGTGACACTGCACGAGCGATCCGGGTGCGAATGCGGCTGCGGCGGCGGCTGGGATGAGCGCAGCGCGCGCACCGAGCTCGGCAACATCCTCGCGCGCGTGCGCGCCAGAGTCTGGGAGCCCCTGCGGCCCGCGGCGCCGACCAGCGCTCCCGATGGCGCACAGTTGACGTTCCACGAGTACGCCTCCCACTGGCTGCAGGCGAAGATCGATGGCGTGCTGGGAGAGCGCCCTATCGACGCGAACACCGAGGCCGACTACCGCTGGCGCCTCTCCTGCCATCTGCTCCCCTACTTCGCTACCTATCCCCTCGCCACTATCGACCGCGCCGCTTGCCTCGACTTCAAGACGCACAAGCTGCGCGAAGCCCAAGAGCTGCGCGCGGCGATCGCAGCCGGCGCCGTTATCCGCGACCAACGGGGCCGCCGCAGGGTGCCACTCGGGCCAGCCTCGCTGCGCAAGCTCATCGACACGCTCGCCGCGATCCTCGACGACGCGATCGAGGACGGCCACATCAACCACAACCCCGCCCGCGGCCGGCGAATGCGCGTAAGGGTGCCAAAGCCCAACCGCACGTTCCTGGAGATGGACGAGCTCGCCTGCCTCCTCGACGCCGCCAGCGCCCAGGAGCAGCCGCTGCGCCCGGCACAAGCACCCGCCAAGCTCGGGACGACGACAGCGCTCGTCTCACACCTGCTCGCCCAGGGCAGGCGCCCCCACCAGATCGCCGCTCAGCTCGACCTCGCCAAGTCGACCGTCAGCCACCACGTCGCGCGACTGAACGCGAACGTCGGCCGCGGCTACGTCGGGCGCCGCGTCGTCTGCGAGATCCTCGGGCGATCAGGCGTGCGCGCGAGCGAGCCCTGTGACCTCCGGGTTGGGCAGGTCCGCCTGCACGACCGCGACGGCGCCCGCTTCCGCATCCCCGACGCGAAGACCGAGACAGGCATCCGCGAGGTACAGATGAGCCCAGACCTCGTTGAGGCGATCGTCGAGCACCTCGACCGGCTGCGCCGCATCGGCGCACCGACCGGGCCTGACGCGCATCTCGTGCAGAACCTGCGCGGCGGACGGATGGCGCGCCAACGCGTCGCCGAGATCGTCGGCGACGCTGCCGCCCGCGCCAGCGAGCAGCTCTCGAGCAACGGACGGCCGCCGCTGCCGCACACGACCCCCCACACCCTCCGACGCACCTACATCTCGATCTCGCTGCTCGCCAACAACTTCGACGTCAAGTGGGTCATGAGCCAAGTCGGCCACGCCGACTCGAAGATGACGATGGACGTCTACGCCCAGCTCGAGCAACGGGCCAAGCGCAGCCACGGATCGAACTTCGACCGGCTGATCCGCGATGCACGCGGCCAGATGGGCGACGCGGCCGCCCTGGTGATTGACGCACTGGATCAACCCAGTGCCGCCCGATCAGCGCATGAGCCCGCCGCGCGCGCGTCGTAACCAGCCTCGGGCTGGATCTCGCGGGATGATTGGCGCGCGATTAGCGACGTCCTCGTGTCACGAAATTCCATGACGCCACTCGTGACCTGCTCAAGGACGCATCGGACACCGCTCGACCAGAGAAGTACTTGCCGTTCGTAACCGCGGCCTTCTCTAGCTTGGCTCCCAGATGATGTAGGTCTCGGCGTCGTATGCCGCCACGATCACCGCCACGAGCGACACGATGACGGCCGTCGCGATACCCGAGTCCAGGTCCGCGCCATCCATCAACCCAAGCTCCTTCGCTGGCGCCGACGTCACAAAGGCGTTCGTCGGATAATCGCCAGACCCACGATTGATCGCGACGACCGCCTCGTCCGCGCCATTCGCGAGGTCCGCCCAATGAATCACCTTTTCACCGACGAACGCCGTCAGCAGCAGCCCGTCCAGCCCCGGTTTCGGGTCACGCTTCAGGCTCAGCTCATCCTCGACCACCACACATGCTGCGCCACGCTTGGCGAGCGTTGTGAGTACTCGGCCAAGAGCCTCTCTTGGTGAACCCGTTCCCGGGGTGATCACGACTCCCTCGCTCGGCCTCGCTAGCCGCCCGCGATCAGCAGTCTCCGGGGCAAGCGCATAGGCGTGCCCCCCGTGCTCCTCAATAGACCTGAGCGCCGCGGATGAGATCACCTCGCCCTGGCCGAGCGAGTACCGCAGCCAGTCGCGCGCCACCGTCTTGTCTATCTCGATGGGAATGGGAAGGGTCATAGCTTCGTTCGATCCGACCGTCTCGATATATGCGCCACCTAGATTCGTCCGGAGCCCTGTAGTCGTAATGCGGACCGTGCGCGCTCGGCTTCAAGCCTCTGTGTGACCGCGGGTTGCCCCGGGTACGTCGCGTTGCCGTAGGCATACCTGGTCGCGCCCTTGCTCGCATTGGAACCTAGTACGGGGCATCGCGCTTCATCGTCAGAGCAACCACTCCGCATCAAGCTTGCGCGCGATCTCGCTCATCCAGTCGTGCAGGAAGCCAGTCGCGGTCAAGTCCTTCGCAGCCCGATACGGGTAGCCTGCCGTGTAGACGGACACACGCAAGTCGACACCGCCGTCGGGTCGCGAAACGATCCTGCCTATCGCCGTTGGGCTTCTCCGACTGCTCCAGAGCCGGCGGTCTGGCGGCACAGGGACGAGCATGATGTAGCGGCCTAGGATGAGTCCTCGAACCCCTGGCGTCAACCTGCCGCCGAACCACGCACGCGGAGCATCGGCCAATATCGGACGCAACTGCTCGCGCAGAACGCTACGGGCCCCATCCGCGGTTGTTTGTGTATGAAGTGTGCGTCGCTCGCTTGGCCTGAACATGGGACCACCTATCAGTCGATTTCTATGCTTACTAATCCGCTAGAAGTGGAGGCCCCAGGCCCCGGTGTAGCTAACCCCGGTCCAGCGCGACACGCCCAGTCCCGCACCCGCCGAGACGCCACCGCCAACGATCGGCCCACAATCCCCAGGAGCGCCGAACGCTTCGAGTGTCACATCGGGACCAAGACCGAGTTGACCGCCCGCATTATAGAAGCGGCCCGAGAGTTCAGGGATATGTGCGGCATTTGCGACCTGCGGGCCAACAGTAACACCTACGCCGGCGCCCTGGGCAATGCCCGCCGATCCAACCACAGTGCCGCCCACTTCGCCCCCGGTGCTGACCTGTCCGCAACCGCTAGCGCCGATATGAATAATGAAGTTCACTTCTCCGTGGACGCAAATGCCCACGGTCAAGAGTCCCGTAGGATCAGCATTGTTCAACGGGTTGTCGTTCGCATACACGTACGGCCCGCTCCCGCTAGCCGATCTCATCGCAGCTACGACGTATTGCCCGACGTCCGGATGGGCCAGCGTCTTAGTGCCCTCCAAGAGCGGATCGACGGTGAGGAACTGTGCCGTAGCCGGCTCGTAGACGCGTGCCCGCATGTAGATCAGCCCCGTGTCGCTGCTGGTGTACTGCGCGTCATAGCCGAGCGGCGTCGTGCTTGTGCCTGTGCTGCCGGTCTTATTGCCGTATGCATCGAACGTGGTGCTGCCGGTCACGGTGCCGGTCGAGGCGGTCAGCAGGCGGGTCGAGCCTTGCTGGTCGTGGTGGAGGTAGGTGACCGTCCCTCCGCTTGAGATTTGCTCGACGGGGACGGCGTCTGGACCGTAGATGTAGCTGTTGGTCCCGTCGCTAAGGATCAGTGGCAGCCCCCTGTCCGTCTCCCACGCGAGATACGCCGTCGTCGCTCCGATGGTTTCGGACATCCGAAGGCCGTCGCCGTTGTATCCATAGGCGTCTTCGATGCTCGGCGTTTCGCCTTCTTTGGGCCGCGTGACAGAGGCGAGGTTGCCAGCTTGGTCGTAGCCGTATGCCGTGACGGGTCCGGTTGTCGGTGTCCGTTTCGTCCGCTCGCCGAGTTCGTCGTAGCTGTAGGCGACGCCTGTGCCTTTTTCGAGTTGGGATCCGGCATCGTAAGCGTTGGCACTGCCCGGAATCAGCGTTGCGTTATTAGCCGAGTCGTATTCGTAAAAGCTCGCCCCGGATTGCGTTAGCCGGCCGGCTTTGTCATTAGTGTCTTTGAGTTCCGCTTCACCCGGCAGGCCAGTTACTTTCGTATTCATCACGCCGCCATTTTGATCCCGACTGTATTTCAGCGACGCCAGTGTTTCTGCGCCTTTGACCATCTTCGTTTCTGTCCGCTGGTCGGCTGCGTTGTATTGGTACGTGTCTTCGTTGGTGGTGCCCGTCGGATAAGTGACGACAGTCGGGTCGGAGTCGGCGTCATAGCCAAATTTCGAAGTGTGTTCGAGCCAGTCGGTGACTTTCTGCAGGCGACCGGCTGAATCGTAGCTGCGGGCAACCGCTTTGCCGTTGGGGTAGGTGATCTTCGTCAGCTGGTCCGCGAGGTCGTATTCGTAGCTCGAGAGGTCGCCGTGGCCGTCTTTGGTTTCGGTCGGCCGATCGAGCTGGTCGTAGACATACGTCGTCGTTCCGGTGCCGTCGACCATCTTCGTGCGCTCTCCATCCGCGTCGTATTCGTATTTGACGGCGGGCGTTTTCCCGTCGGAATAGCTGACTTCTGTCGGGCGGTTGACAGGATCGAACGTGTAGGTCGTGACGCGTTTGGTGGGATCGGTCAGGGCCTTGAGGTTGCCGGCGAGATCGTATTCCCTTGTGGTCTTACGCAGAAGTGGATCTACGACTTCGGTAATCTCGCCGATGACGTTGCGGACGTATTTGGTGACGTGTTTGTTGCCGTCTGTCTGGCTTGTGATGAGCCCGGCACCGTCGTAGCCGGTTTCCGTTACGTTGCCGTTCGGCTCTTTGATTTTGATGAGCTCGTCGTCGGCGTTGTAGGTGTAGGTGGTGGTGGCGGCTTTGGTGTCGACTGCGGTTTCGAGGTCTCCGTTGGCGCAATAGGTGTATTTGTTCGTCTTCCCAAGCGGGTTAGTGATCTTCAGCGGCCGCTCACGGGCGTCGCGTTCGATTTTGGTCGTGTACGTCGCTTCTTCGCCGACTTTGACGTGCCCTCGTGGGCTGACTGTTGTGGTCGCCTGTGAGTCTTCGTCATAGCCCCAGGTGCGCCTGTCGCCCGCGGGGTCGGTTTCGCCCGTGCGATCTCCGTGGCTGTTGTATTCGTATTTCCAGACGCGTTCGAGCGGATCGGTAACGCTTTCAAGGTTGCCGCTGGCGTCGTATTTGTATTTCGTGAGTTGGGTTTTGGCTGCAGGCGCCGGACGTTCGATCACTTCAGCATTGCCGTGGCTATCGCGTTTGATCGTGGTGGTCTCGCCCCGCGGCGTCGTGGTCGAGATTACGTCGCGGGTAGCGTTGTAGCCCCATTTTGCTTCGTGTTCGGCGGCATCGAGCATGCTGGTGCGGTTATTTGCGGCGTCGTATTTGTATTGGGTGGTGTGGCCATTGCCGTCGGTGACGGAGGTGGTGTACCCGGCTTCGTTGTAGGTGAAGGATTCGGTGGTGGCACTCGCGGTACCGTAGCCGCGAGTGATCGCGCTGGGCTCATCATTGCTGGTGAAGTACTCGTCGGTGACGGCGCCAGTCGCTTTGTTAGTGAGCCGGGTGTGGAAGGGTTCGTATTCGAAGCTGAGGGTGCGTTCCATCGGGTCGGTCTCTGATTCCACCTGGTGCGCCGCGTTGTATTTGCGTGTTGTTTTGTTGGCACGGCCGTCGGTCTGAGTGGTCATTTGGTGCGACGCGTCGTATTCGAACTGCCAGTTGGGCGTAAGTTCTCCGGGCCGACTGACGCTCGCCAGGTTCCCAGCTGCGTAGCCGTATTTGACTTCGTGGCCCATGGGGTCTTTCGCGTTTTCGATGAGACCTTCGGCGTTGTAAGCGAACGTGATTTTGCGGCTAGCGGGGTCGGTGATCGCTTCGAGGCGCCCAGCTTCGGTGTAGCTCAGTGTCGTCGTGTTGCTGTTGCGGTCGGTGACCGTTTCCAGGCGGCCGCCACTTCCCGCGAAGTGATATTTGATCTGGCTAGGAAGCGTCACGGTGTAGCCAGCTTCCGAGCTACCGGTCAGCGTGTCTGGGCTCCAGGCGGGCGCCGTGTACGTGCCCCCAGTGCCTTCGGTGAAGGCGACGGTGCTGCCGGTGCCCTGGACGAGGGTGGCCGTTTTGTTGGCGGGTTCAACGACGAGATGGTCGCTAAACGAGGCGGTCCAGCCGTAGCCAAAGGCGCCTTTCGCTCCTTCGGCCGCGGCCTGCGAGTTATAGGTGCGGGTTAGGGTCAGGCCAACACCGCGGCCTCCGATCGCGAAGTCAGTTTGCGCTTGGGACTCGTTGCCGGTGGCGCAGTTGACAGCTTTGCCACTTTCGCAGGAACGTTGTCCGGGTGCGGAGACGTTTTGGCCGCCACCGTAATGTGCAGGCGGCGCGGTCGCCGTGACGGGGTAGAGGATTTCGAAGCTCCCCGTTTCAGGTTTGTCACTCCCGAGGTTTTCGAATTCGAACTGGATCGGCGTTTTGCCGGTGCCTTCGGTCTTCGTCATCCGCCCGTAGTTCGTCAGCTTGGCTTCTTTAGCTGATGCGATCAGGCCGTGGCTGTCCGCGGCCGTTTCGCCATTGACAATCAGGGTGCCGGTGTTGATGAGCTTGGCGCCTTTTGCGCCTTGGAGGCCACTGCCTTTGGGAACCGTCAGGGTGCCAGCGTTCCGCAGCGTCGAGCCTTCGAGATAGAAGCCAGATCCCCCGGTCGGGGTGATGGTCCCGGTGGCACCAGGCTCGATGACAGTCGAGCCGGTGCCGCTGATCGTGCCATAGCCGCCGCCTGTGAATGAGCTCGTGACGTCGATCTCAGCAGAGCTGGCAAGCGTGCCTGCCCGCCAGAGGCTGCCTTTTGTGACCGTCAAGTTTGCGACCGTCGACGGTGTTGAACCGGTGACTTCGAGCGTTCCGGTTGATTCGGTGGCGTAGGACGTGACGACGACGGAAGCGGCCGAGCCTTCGATCTTGCCAGCCGTGACTGTCCCGGCCTGCACTTCGAAGGTTCCTGTCAAGGGCACTTTCGCGCCGAGCGTCCACGTCTGGTAGTTGCCAGTAAAGAGGATGGCGGTCCCCGTCCCAGTCGCCGACCACGACCCGACCGCTCCGACGCCGGAAGTGCCGCCGCCGGTGAATTCCATCTTGCCGGAAGTGTCGGTGATCGTGGCTTCGTTGTTGATCGCAAACTGCATCGGCGTGACGCCCGATCCTTCGGTCTTCTTGACGGTTCCGGTATTGATGAGGGTCGCTTCGCTGGGCGACGCGATCAACCCATGGCTCTGCGCTCCCGTTTCGCCGTTGACGATCAAGGTCCCGCTGTTGATAAGGCTGGCGTGGCGTGACCCTGCAACCCCGGTCCCTTTCCCGACGGTAAGGGTGCCGAGGTTGCGTAGGGTCCGTTCTTCGATCGCCAGCCCGTTGGCGCTGAACGGCGTCACCGTTCCGGTCGCGCCAGACGCGATCACGGTCGACCCGCTACCGGACAGAAAGCCCAGGGCGTTGAACGCGCCGGTCACGACAACTTCGGCGGCGCCCGTGAGCGTGCCCTCGCCGAATTCGCTGCCTTTCGACAGCGTAAGGTTCTTGATGTCTGACGGTTCGAGGGCGTTGCTGACTTCCAGCGAGCCGCCCGAGATCACCAGCGTGCCTTCGCCCTGCACCACCCCCGCATGATTGGTGCCAGACGAGACCGTGACCGTCTTACCGCTGCCGATGCAAGCAACATCAGTCGAGCCAGGGACATGCCCGCCAGGGACCCAGCTAGAAGCGGCTTCCCACGACCCTTCGCTCGACCCGTTCCAGGTCTCAGTGCAGAGCGATTCTGCCTGAGCGCTTGGGCTCGCAATCAATGCAGCGAGGACGCATGCTAAGGCGACGGCCGGAAAGACGGTCGCCGAGCGTCGAAGCCGTCGCATGTCGCTGATCCCAGCCCGGCGATGGCGGGCGGGTGTCGCTGTGCGCATGTCTCCTCCAGATCGTCGCAATTGCGAACTCAATGAGCGCGCTGGTATACCACGCTTAACAACCGTCGCAATACCAACGTGGACAGGAGTTGCGATTTAGGGAAGATCGCATGGCAACCTACACGGACAAAAAGGGCGAGGCCGCCCACGCGTAGCGGGACGGTCGGCCCCAGGCGTGGCAGCGCAGCTCGCGGCTCGGAGTTCTGCATGCTTGGGCTCAATACAGGCACGGCCGGCGCCGACGCCCCGCCCGTCCTCGGCGAGCGGGGAGCTGCTGCCCGAAGGTGGACCTCGGCGGGCGGCCGTTCGCGGCCACGACACCGCGGTTAGAGGACGGAGCGAATGGTCGGCCACCCTGAGCGCGTCTAGCCCCGAAACCCTCAACCAACCTCAAGGAAAAAGGTACCGAAAAGGTACCGGCCTCCTACAGCACCGTCCTGAGGCCCTCGCTCTGTCTGCGCCGGGCGGCCAGAAGCCAGCGATCTGCAGGGACTTTGATAATGGCGAGACCCAGACTCGAACTGGGGACACCACGATTTTCAGTCGTGTGCTCTACCAACTGAGCTATCTCGCCGCTGGCCGACCTTCGGCCGATCCGATGCTATCGGCTCGCGGCGTGACCGAGGCGCCTCGGCGAGGGCGCCCAGGGCCGGGCGCGCGTCAGCCGGCCGCCCAGGCTTCGAGGTAGGGCAGCGGGTCGATCGGGTGCCCCGTCGGCGCCTGCCAGCCCCCGACCCAGATCTCGAAATGCAGGTGCGGCGCCGTCGCGTCGCCGGTCTGCCCGACCCGGCACAGCGCCGCTCCGACGGCCACCGCCTGCCCGGCCGTCACGCCGAACGAGCCTTCCTGGCAGTGGGCGAACATGAAGTCGAGGCCGACGGCCGTGTGCTCGACGGCGTAGTAGCCGGCGCCGCCGGCCTGGAAGCTCGTCGATTCGATCGTGCCGGCCATCGGCGCGACGACCGGCGTGCCTTCCGCGGCCATCACGTCCTGACCCTCGTGGACGTGGCCGGTGCGAGGCGCCCCGAAGCGGTTTTCCGGGCCGCCGAAGTTGTACGTCCCGACGACCGGGAAGGTGGCGCCGTCGGCCTTGGTTTCGGCCGGTGTCGGGACGCCGAGTTCGGGGGCCGGTGCGGGCGTAGGTGCCGGCGTCGGCGCCGGTGCCACGGACGCCGGCGGCTTCGGTGCGGTCACGGTCAACATCGCCCGACCCGAGCTGTGTGCCCGGCGCAGGAGCGAGGAGCCATGGTGGTCGCGAGCGCTGACGCTCACCTCGTAGGTGCCCGGCGCCAGGCGTGCTCCCGAAGGCCACCTGACGGTCAGGGTCCGGCCGGTGTGGGACCAGCCCATGTTCGCGACGACGGCAGCCCGATGGCTCGCAAGGTCGGTCACCGACACGCGGACGTAGACCGTCCCGACGCCCTTCTCGTCGAGGCGGAGAACGACGCGCGGCGGCGCACCCGCGCGCGCCGCGGAGGGGACGCTGAGGAGCGTGATGACGGGATGCTGGACGACCCTCGCCGGAAAGCCGTACTCGATGCCCCCCACCTTCGGCGATGCCGGCGCCGTGGTCCCACCGGGAACGCCCGAGAGAGCCTGCGCCGGTCCGGCCCACCAGCCGAGCGCCAGGGTCGCGAGGGCCGACGCCGCGGCCCCTTGGGAAAGCCTCATCTGCCCTATATCGACCGGCGGGCCGCCATTCCCAAGGCCTGCCGAGCTAATTTCACGGCGGTCGACGACTGCTCGCCGCCGGTCCCGGCCGCGACGGCGCTAGCTGCTTTCGAATTCCTCGACGAGCGCCTGGTAGGTCAGCCGCAGCCCCTCGGCGATCGGCACCTGCGCCCGCCACCCGAGCTCGCGCTCGGCCAGGCCGATGTCGAGACAGCTGTGCTCGAGCTCACCCGGACGAAGGTCGGCGAGCTGCGGCTCGATCGTCTTGCCGGCGGCAGCGCTGAGCTCGCGCCAGACGCCCGCCACATCGGTTTCGACGCCGGTCGCCACGTTGTAGGTGCCGGAGCGCCCGCGAGCTGTGAGCAGGGCGGCGACGACGTCGGCGACGTAGACGTAGTCACGCGTCGGCGCGCCGTGGCCGTAGAGCCGCGGCGCCTGGTCGGTGTGGAGGTGATGGCTGAAGATCGACACGACACCGGCCTCGCCGTGGGGGCTCTGGCGCGGGCCGTAGACATTGCCGAGCCGGCATACCGCATGCGGTATGCCCGACGACAGCGACCACGTCTTGACGTACGCCTCGGCCGCCCACTTGGACGCCCCGTAGGGCGACAGCGGCGCCGGGATGCGGTCCTCGACCGTCGGCCTCGGCGCCTCGTCGCCGTAGAGGGCGCCACCGGTCGAGGTGAACACGACCGACGCACCGCACTTGCCGGCCGCCTGCACGACGTTGAGGGTGCCCTGGACATTGACCGCGCAGTCGCGGCCGGGGTCCTCGACCGACACGACCACGCTCGCCTGGGCCGCCAGGTGGAAGATCGCCCGCGGCTGCAGCTCGTTCACGAGGGCTTCGAGCGCCGCCGCGTCGACGATGTCGAGGACCCGTAGCTCAGCTCCGGCGGGCACCCGATCGGCGCGGCCCGAGGACAGGTCGTCGACGACGGTCACCTCGTAGCCCTCGGCCAGGAGCGCGTCGACCACGTGCGAGCCTATGAAGCCGGCCCCGCCGGTCACGATGGCGCTTGCGCTCATTGCGTGCGAACTATACGGACGCGGCCGACGCCGCCGGCGCCAGCAGATCTTCGACCGCTTCGACGGACTCGTCGATGCGCTCGAGCACTCTCAGGCCATCGCGTGCAGCCGGCACGCCGCCTCCGACGGCCGGTCCGCTGAGGACGATCGGGAGTCCCGGGCGCTTGGCGCGCAGGACGCGCAGCGCCGCATCGACCGAGTCCGTTCCCGACGGCGAGGCGCCGAAGACGACCAGATCGGGTGACTGGCTGGCGACGATCGCCACGAGGCGGTCGGCCGAAAGGTCGGTGTCGAAGATCGTTCTGAAGCCGGCCGCCGCGAGCTGGTCGTGGACCATCTGCAGGCCGAGCGTGTACTCATCGCCCTCGACGCTCGCCAGCAGCACCCGCTGGCGCGTCGCCTCGGTGCCGCCGGTCATGTAGCGGTAGAGGGTCGCGAGGACACGCCTGATGATCGTGTTGGCCCGTTGCTGGCGCTCGGCGTCGATCTGATCGGCGTCAGACAGCACGCGGATGCGTCGCAGGGCCGGCGCGATGACCTCGCCATGGAGGGTCGTCGGCGAGATGCCGTCCTCGATGGCACTTGCGATAGCGCCCTCGGCCATCTCGGCGTCGCCCCGTTCCAGGGCCATCGCGAATGTCTCGAGCGTGCTCTCGACCAGGGCCGCCGGATCGGAGCGCAGCTGCTCGCGCGCGTCGGGTCCGGACTGTCCCAGCACTTCCATGAAGGCGTCGAGCAGGACCGGGTCGAAGTGGCGCCCGCGCTGTTCGCGCATCATCTGGACGGCCTCGTCGACCGAGAAGGCCTTGCGGTAGACGCGGTCGCTGGTCAGGGCGTCGAAGACGTCGGCGACCGCCACGATCCGCCCCTCGATCGGGATCGCCTCGCCCTTCAGCCCGCGCGGATAGCCGGTGCCGTCCCACTTCTCCTGGTGGCTCAGGGCGATCGTCGCCGCCATGTCGAGGATCGACGAGGACGAGCCACGAACGAGCCGGTGGCCCTCCTCGGCGTGGGTCTCGACGATCGCGCGCTCCTCGGGCGTCAGCGGGCCGGGCTTCAAGAGGATGGCGTCGGGGATCGCGACCTTGCCGACGTCGTGCAGCGGCGCCGAGTGCTTCAGGCGCTCGCAGAACACCGCGTCCATTCCGATGTGTTCGGCCAGGAGCACCGAGAAGCGCCCGATCCGCTCGATGTGAGCGCCGGTGTCCTCGTCGCGGAACTCGACCGCCATCGACAGACGCTGAACGGTCTCGGCCTGAGCGATCTCGAGCTCGGACAGAGCTCGTTTGAGCTCGGACGTGCGGCTGTCGATCTCGCCTTCCAGCGCGACCCGCCCGTTGTCGCCGAAGCGCCATCCGAGCGCCCCTGCGGCGAACGCCAGCACGACTACGCACACGGCCACGACGACCGAGGCGCCTACGACTATCGCTCCGACCGCTGCAGCCACGCCGAGCACGGCGGCGAGGAGCGCCCATGCTGGATGGCGACGGTTGCCGTCCCCCTGAGGGGAGCGCCCGCCGACGGCCGGACGCGTTGCGTGCCCGTTGCCCACGCTACCCAGTGTACGCACGGTCGAAGCGGCCTTCGACGGTGGACGCTTCACGTGGACGTCGCCGGTGCCAGCAGGCCGGCCGCCTCGCTCGGGGGGCCGGTGTAGGAGGCTGGCTTGTAGGGCACCATTCACTGAGATCTCTCGCGTGCTGCTTCGCGTCGCTTGTCTCCAGGCTCCGATTCGGCGCCGCCACGACGCCGCTTGACGGGCCCTCTGCGCGCATAGACATATGAACTAGCGGGGCGGGCTCAGTGACCGCGCAGCTGGTTGATGTTGACGGCGTCGGCCGGCGCTTCGAGCGTCACGGACTTGTTCCAGCGGTCGAAGACGATGCTGCCGCCGCCCGCCCCCGTCTTGACGATCTCGAGCGGATACGGGCGACCCGTGCTCGCGACGTAGAGGGTGCCGCCCTTCGATACGTCGGTCACGCCAACAGCCCTCTGCCCGGCGACGGTCCGGTTGCCCGCGCTCGCCAGCTTTCCGTGCGAGGCCAGCGTCTGGTCGACCAGCGCACCGAGGTCGGTAAGCGACGCCAGCGAGGAGAAGTTCCCGCTGCTCGCGGGCGCCTTCAGCCATTTGCCCTGCAGCAGCCGGGCCACCGCCGGCCCGGCGACGCGGCGGTAGAAGGCCGTGCTGCCGTTGATGTAGACCGCTCCGTTGACCTGGATCAGATCGATGCCGAGGCCGTCCAGGGTGATCCTGCCCTTGCCTCCCTTGCCCGCGAGGAGTTCCATGTCGAGCGAGATCGGCTTGCCCCCCTGGACGATCGAGCCGGCCACGTGGGCGCTGGCCGCTCCGGCCGCCGCCGCTTTGGCGGCCGCGACGATCTCGGTCGGCGACTTGGAGGCCAGGCCGTTGCCGGACGGCGAGGACGAGCCGCAGCCCGCGAGGGCCGCCGCCGCGACGCCGAGCACGGTCGCGCGTGGCCAAATGCTCCGGAAGCGCATGGGGCGAGACTCTAGCCACAGCCCCCGCCGACTCGTCGAGGTCGCGCGCCCACCCCGCTCTCGTCGCCAGGCCGGTCCACGACGAGGGCCAACGAAACCGGGGCGAGCGAGACAACGTCGCGGGTTAACCCTGACGCGGCACGTGGCGGCCAGCGGAGGCGACGGCCCCGCCAGACGGCGAGGCTGTCTGCATGAGCAAATCGACTCGTATTCAGAAAGGCGGTTGACGCCATGCACGTACAGGCACCAGAGAGGGCGACGGAGGAGGAGGACCAGCTGAGGTTCGACGAGGACGTCGAGCGCAAGGGCAAGGTCGTCCTCGAGTGGCTCGCGGGCGCCGGCATCGTCGCCGCCCTGCTGATGTCCGCCGTCGCGCTCGTCAAGAGCGGCGAAAAGACCAGCTCCCCCACCGCCGTCGTCGCTGCCGCTGCCGGCGCGCCGGCCGCAACCGCACCCGTCGCGGCCGCGCGGGTCGTGAGTCTCGAAATCATCGGCGGCTACAAGCTCGGCCCCGACAAGAAGAAGCACGACGTCTTCACGAAGACCAACTTCGCGGTCAAGGTCGGTCAGGCGCTGAAGCTCAAGATCAACAACACCGACGACGTTCCCCACAGCATCACCGCGCCCGTCCCCGGCGTCAACATCACCGTCAAACCGGGCGTCCACACGTACAGCCTCGTCGTCAAAGAGGCCGGGAAGTTCCAGTGGTTCTGCATCATCCCCTGCGACACCGATGCGAATGGCTGGGCGATGCAGAACGCCGGCTACATGAGCGGCTACATCACCGCCACCTAGACGCACCGCTCCCCGCCGCCGACGCCGCAGCCGCCCCGGGCTGCGGCGTCCGGCGCGATTGCAGGTTGCATGCGGCCGATCCGGGTAGCTACACCGGGTCACAGATCGCCTGACGCCGGTATCGATGTGCCCGGCGTCAAGACCGCAAGGAGGCCGTCAGCCGGATGCAGGCAACACAGAGGACGCTGGCCGGGCGCTACGAACTACACCGGCCAATCGGCCGCGGCGGCATGGGCACCGTCTATCGCCACCGATCGCGTCCTCTCGCGGACCGTCGCCGTCAAGGTCCTGCCACCCGTCGTGGCGGACGCCGACCCGGTCCAGCTGGCCCGCTTCGAACGTGAGGGCAGGGCAGCCGCGTCGCTATCGCATCCGGGCGTCGTCGCCGTCTACGACGCCGGCAGCGACGACGCCACGCGCTACATCGTCATGGAGCTCGTGTCCGGCCGCGACCTGTCGGTCATCCTGAGCGAGCAGGCGCCGCTCGCGCCGGCGTTCGCCGCCGCCATCGGCGCCCAGGTCGCCGACGCCCTGGCCGCAGCCCACGCAGCCGGCATCGTCCACCGCGACATCAAGCCGGCCAACGTCATGGTCGACTCGGACGGCGCCGTCACGGTGCTCGACTTCGGCATCGCCCGCGCTCCCGGGGCCAGCCAGCTGACCGAGGCATCGACCGTGCTCGGCACGGCCACATATATGGCTCCCGAGCAGGCCGAGGGACGGCCGGCCGACGGACGCTCGGACATCTACTCGCTGGGCTGCCTGCTCTACGCCCTGCTCACCGGCCGCCCTCCGTTCAACGGCGCCACGCCCGCGGCGGTCGCCCGGCGACGGCTCGACGGCTCGGCCAAGCCACCGCGGCGGCTCAACCCGCGCGTTCCGGCGAGCCTCGACGCGCTCGTCATGGCGATGCTGGCGAAGGATCCGGCGGAGCGGCCGCAGACGGCCGCCGATGTCGCGCGGTGCCTCCGCCGTCTGGACGCCCGCGCCGAGACTGGCCCGCGGCGTGCGCTCGCGGCCGCGACCATTGCGGTGCCCCGGCGCGACGACACGGTCACGCGCGTCCTGTCGAGGCCACCCCGCAGGCGATCGTCCTGGCTGCTCGGTCTCGCCGTCCTCGGCTGCGCGGCGGTGCTGGCTCTCCTCGTGCTGCACGACCCGGGCGGCCAGGGCGCGGCCGCGCACGGCGCGCAAGCGCATCCCTTCAGGCACACCCCGCAGGCGACTGCCAGACCGGCGACGACGAGCATCGCCCCTCCCGCTGCTCCCGCCGAAACAGGCGGGGGCGTGTCAGCAGCGGCACAGGCGCTCCCTGGCCCCGGCCCAAAGCCTGACCACCACGGCGGCGCAGACGCGAAGCGGCAGGCTCACGACGGACACGGGAAGGGAGACGGCGGTGGCCCCGGCGCCGACGGCCCAGCGGCCGCAGCCGGCGAACCGGACTGAGGCCAAACGTCAGGTCGAGTCAGGCCTCGTCGCAGGTCTCGCCGTGCCCGAGGCACGCGTCGGCGTCGCCCGCCGGATCGATGCGCGCGAGCAGCCGCTCGAACAAGGCGGCAAGCGCCGCCGCATCATCGCCCTCGAGACCGTCGAAGAAGTCGCGTTCCACCGCCGACCTGAGGGTCGCCTGGGCCTCTCGCGCCATCGCCAGACCCTCGTCGGAGAGCTGGGCGTTGATGGCCCGGCCGTCGGAGGGACAGCGCACGCGGTGGACGAGCTTGCGCCGCTCGAGGAGGTCGACGATCCGCGACACGCGGCTGAGGCTGAGGCCCGTCGTGCCGGCGAGGTCGGTCAGACGCATGACGTGGTTCTCGGCCGCCGCCAGGCGCCCGAGCAGGCCGACCATGCTGATACTCAGGCCGTGGCTCGCCTCGAGCTCACGATTGTGGTCGCGCTTGAGCAGACCAGACAGTCCGACGAAGCCGTTCCAGGCGGCCTGCTGCTCTGCCGTCCACTGCCGGTCGATGTCATCGCCGACCAGGTAGACGGTCCGCTTGCTGTCGGTGTTTGTCGTCGTGCTCATGTTCCTGTCTCCAACGATTGTGCCCGAAACGCAGGCGGCTCCCGGCGCCGCCGCTCAGCGGCGCCGGGAACTCGATCGCTACGCCTGCTTGACGGCCGAGATGTCGAGCGCGAGCTTGACCTTGTCGGCGACGACGAGGTTGCCGCTGCCGAGGGCCGCGTTGAACCTCATCTCGAAGTCCTTGCGCGACAGCTCGCCGGTGACCTCGAGGCCGACGCGCGTGTTGCCCTGCGGATCGACGTCCGAACCGGTCACCTCGGCGTCGAGCTCGACCTCGCGGGTCACGCCATTGATCGTGAGCTCGCCCGTGATCGTGAACTCGTCCTCGTCCCGCGGCTGAATCGACGTCGAGCGGAACGTCAGCTCCGGGTTGTTTGCGGCGTCGAAGAAGTCCGGCGAGCGGAGGTGCTCGTCGCGCTGGGGCTCCCTCGTGTCGACCGACGCCGTCTTGACGGTTCCGTAGGCCGTGGCCAAGCCGTCCTCGGCGATCTCGACGGTGCCGTCGAACTCGTTGAACTGGCCGCGAACGGTCGAGACGCCCATGTGCTTCACGGCAAAGCCGACGCTCGAGTGGACCGGGTCGACGCTCCAGGTGCCGGTGGGGATCAGTGTTGCGATTGTGGCGGTGGCGTTCATTGCTGGTTCCTTTCGTAAATGCTTGCTAGGGCAAACTTGCTAAGGCAAGCATAACACACGCCGCGCTCCCCGAGTGCGCGCAACCGCCGGCGGCGCCCGGCGGCCCGCGCGCCGACGCCCGACCCTCCTCGCCCCCTTCGGAGACGGCTAAGCTGAGAGGGCGATGATGACCACGGCAGAGCCCATGACCGCCCGTGGCGCCCACTACACGGCGCTGCTGGAGACGATCGAACACCAGGGAGCGACAAAGCTCCACGCGAAGGAGCGCGAGCAGCTGCTCGAGGCGGCCGATGCCCTCCTGTTCGGCGAGCCAGACAGCCGCGAGCTGCTCCGCGTCGCCGAGGACGTCATCGAGTCGCTGGAGGCGAGCGAGCGCTGGTCAGCCGAGAGCTGCGACACGCTGCGCGAACACCTTTACGGCTGCGACAGCGGCGCGCCGGCGTAGCCTGAGCGGGGATTCGTCGGCGCCGTCGAGATGCCTGGCATGTCGGCGAAGTCGGTCCTTGGGCGCGTCGTTCGGCGCGCTAGCGGCCGGCGGTCTCGGCCTCGATCACCCGCAGCTGTGAGCGCATCACCACGCCGATGAACGGCGCAAGCGGCCGCCAGTAGCGCATGAAACCGCGACGCGCATTCTCGTCGGTCGCGAGCGTCCGGCACTCGTAGGTCACGAGTGTCTGGCCGGTTCCGTAGGGGCGCAGCGAGAAGCTGCAGGCGATCTTGCCGAAGCCGGGCTTGGCGAACGCTTCGAAGTCGGCAGCGTCGATCTGAGCCCAAACCGTCTCACCGCCCCAGAAGCGACCGACCACGCCGAAGGCGATTTCGTGCGGTGGATCCTCGCCGAGGAGCACCCATTCGCCGTGGGTTGGCATGTCGGCGAGTCGCATCGACGCCGGTTGTGGCGGCTCGCGATGCGCGCGTCCGGCGATCAGCGAGACGACCCGCTCACCGACGCCGCGGGCTGCAAACATCACCCGGACGGCGGCGGACTCCCGCCAAGCGCGAATGAAATCGGCGCGCCGTGTCGCGGCGTAGACGGTCACGAGGTCGCCGGAAATAATCCGGTGCTCGGCGCGCACGGCGTTGTAAGACGGCATCAACCGCTCAATCAGCATCGGCTTGCCGGCCGCGGTTGCGCCACGATCGGGCAGCGCTGCCAGCCGGTCCGGGGGACTTGTTCGATCCTCGATCACCATACGATTCTCCTTGGTATCCGGAACCCAACGCTACGACTTGTAGGGCTGGTTGGCGTCCGCAGTTCCCCACGTGCCGAGGGCGGAGAAGCCGTGTCAGCACACCCTCTATTACCTTCCTCGACGAGGTCGAGTGGCTGCCGATCAAGTGGCTCGAGGTCAACCGGACTGCTGTTGTGCCTGCTGTCGGCGAGCCACTGCGAGCCCGGCGTTCCAGCCCGGGGCGCGGCCACCCTCCGGTGGCTTGATCGACTCAGAACATAGGCCGCTGCTGGCGATCAGCCACGAGATCACCGAGTTGGAGTTCCACATCTCGCCCGTAGCCAGCTCGTCCCGACCCCAAACTGGCGTCGGGAGGGAGGGCACCAGGCCAAGCAATCGGCGTGCACACTCTGCATCATTCGTCAGCCGCCGCGGGCTGCTGACCGCCTCGCCGACGTCCGGGATCACACCGTCACGCCAGCGACGCACCTCGTAACGGAAGATCCGAAAGCGCCCTGCCCAACGCGCGCCAACCGCGCCACCGACGGCGACGCCGCGCCTCGCTCCGTCCCCGTCGGCGACCGGCGTCTGCTCAATCACGAAGCGTCCCTCCGGCACGCGCACCTCGAGCGCGGAATGGTAGAGATCACACGCCGGCCGATGCTCAAGCCGCGACAACACCGCCTCGAACACACGACCGTTGAGACGTACAAAATGGCCACCCGCTCCCAACGGCAGCCAGTAGAGGTCGACGCCGTCATCGGACTGCGACTCGCCTACCAGCTCAACCCCCTAAACCCCCAGCGCCACGTACTTCGTCTCGAGGTACTCGCCGATGCCCTCGAAGCCGCCCTCGCGGCCGAAGCCCGACTGCTTGACGCCGCCGAAGGGGGCGGCCGGGTTGGAGACGACGCCCTGGTTGATGCCGACCATGCCGCTCTCGAGGGCCTCCGACACGCGGAAGGCACGGTCGAGGTCGCGGGTGTAGAGGTAGGCGACGAGGCCGTACTCGGTCCGGTTGGCGGCCGCGATGGCCTGCTCGTCGGTCGAGAAGCTCGCGACCGGGGCGACGGGACCGAAGATCTCCTCGCGCAGGAGTCGGGCCTCGTCGGGCACGTCGGTCAGGACGGTCGGCTCGAAGAAGTAGCCGGGGCCGTCAAGCCGCGCGCCGCCGACCAGCGCCCGGGCGCCTCGCCCGACGGCGTCGCCGACGAGCTCGGTCACCTTCTCGCGCTGGCTTTCGTCGATCAGCGGGCCGACGTCGACGCCGGGCTCCGTGCCGCGGCCGACCTTCAGCGCGCCCATCCGCGCGGCCATCCGCTCGGCGAACTCGGTTGCCACCGACTCGTGGACGTGGAAGCGGTTGGCGGCCGTGCAGGCCTCGCCGACGTTGCGCATCTTGGCCAGCATCGCGCCCTCGACGGCCGCGTCGAGGTCGGCGTCTCCGAAGACGAGGAAGGGCGCATTGCCGCCGAGCTCCATCGACACCCGCAGGACCTGTTCGGCCGACTGTTCGATCAGTTTGCGGCCGACCTCGGTCGAGCCCGTGAAGGACAGCTTGCGGGTACGCGGGTCTTTGAGCAGCGGTTCGATGACCGCGCCCGAGCGCTTGGCCGTGATGACGTTCAGAACCCCCGGCGGGAGGCCTGCATCTTGGAGGATCTTGGCCAGCGCGAGCATCGACAGCGGCGTCTGCTGCGCCGGCTTGACGACCATCGTGCAGCCGGCCGCGATCGCCGGAGCGATCTTGCGGGTGCCCATCGCCGTCGGGAAGTTCCACGGCGTCACGAACACGCACGGCCCGACCGGCTGGCGCATCGTAAGGATCCGGCCCTTGCCCGTCGTGTTGACCATGTAGCGGCCGTGTATGCGGACGGCCTCCTCGGAGAACCAGCGGAAGAACTCGGCCGCGTAGCCGATCTCGGCCTTGGACTCCGCCACCGACTTGCCCATCTCCAGCGTCATCAGCAGCGCCAACTCGTCGGTCTGCTCGACGATCGCCTCGAACGCTCGCCGCAGGATCTCGCCGCGCTCACGCGGCGCGTGCGCCCCCCACTCGGGCTGGGCGCCGGCCGCCGCCGCGAGCGCGTCGAGCGCGTCCTGCGGCTGGCCGTCGGCCACCTCGGCGATCGGCTCGCCCGTTGCCGGATCCTCGACCGCGAGCGTCCCCCCGCCGGAGGCCGCGCGCCACTCTCCGTCGATCAGCAGATCCGTCGGCACCCGCTCGAGCACCGAGCGCTCGTCAGCCGACGTCACATCGGTGGCGCCAGTCATCGTGCAGGTCTCACGCGAGGAGTCCCGGCGCCCGACCGGTAGAGCATGGGTCCATCCCGTCTGCACGAGCGCGACGGTCGCCGCTCACGCGTGTTGGAGTTGGCACGAGTGCCGCTCATCGCCTCAACCTACCACCGCCTCAATGTTCATCCTGCACGCCGCATGCGCGCCCTCCCGGCGCTCGTGGCGACGCTCGTCGCGGTCGCCCTCGGCGCCGCTCCGGCCGGCGCGTACACGCTGATCGCGGAAGGCGCCGGCGACGGCCACGGCGTCGGCATGAGCCAGGTCGGGGCGCTCGGATTCGCCCAGCACGGCGCTCCCTACACGGCCATCCTCAGCCACTACTTCACGAACACGACGATCGGCACCGCGCCTCCGAAAGCGACGATCCGCGTACTCGTCGGCAAGCGCGTCCTGAAGCTCCCGCTCGAGCGCTACGTCCGCGGCGTCGTCGCCGCCGAGATGCCCTCGAGCTGGCCGGCGGCCGCGCTCGAGGCCCAGGCGATCGCCAGCCGCACCTACGCCCTCACCTCCCACGCCGGCGGCAGCCGCTTCGACGTCTACTCCGACACCCGCTCCCAGGTCTACGCCGGTGCGGCCGCCGAAACGCCGCAGACCAACGCCGCCGTCCGCGCGACGGCCGGCCAGATCGTCCTCTACAACGGCGCGCCCGCCACGACCTACTTCTTCGCCAGCTCCGGCGGCCAGACCGAGAACATCGAGGACGCCTTCCTCGGCGCAGAACCGGAGCCGTGGCTGCGCTCGGTCGCCGACCCCTACGAAGCCCGGGCGTCCTCGGCGTGGCGGGTGACGATGTCCTTCGCCGCCGCCACCGCTCGCTTCAAGGGCCGCCTGAAAGGCACGTTTCGCGGTATCGAGGTCCTCACTCGCGGCGCCTCGCCGCGCATCGTCTCGGCTCGGCTGCTCGGCTCGCGCGGCACGACGCTGATCGACGGCCCCGAACTCGCAGGCGCCCTCGGCCTCAACTCGACCTGGGCCTACTTCAGCGTCCAGACCCGCAGGGGCATCAGGCGCGAGCCCGACCACAGCGCCAACCCGGCGCCGCCGGGCGCCCCCGCCACGCCCGCCACTGCCACGCCGCCGGCGGCTGCGGCGGATGTGCCGAGCAGCCCCCAAGGCGGCGCCCAGGCCCCGGCGGCCGGGGAGCCCGTATCGGGCACCGGCGGGGTGTCCGCCGGCTGATCCCGCTGGCCGGACGCGTAGATTGCGGCTCATCAGCTCAAGCCATTCCATCCCCGTGCCGAGATCAACCTCATGAGGCTTGTTCCTCGCGCGGTCGCCATCGTCCTCGCAGCTGTCTCGCTGGCGGTGCCCGCGGGCGCGCTCGCGGCGGAGTACTCGAGCGGCACACCCGAACAGATCGCCTGGGTCAGGCGCGCCGCCACCAACTTCGTCACCGCCGAGCTCGCCCGCGACGGCGCAGCCGCCTGCGCGATCCTCAACGCACCTCTGCGCGTCACCCGCAGGCACCGCACCTGCGCCCAACGGATGGACGCGCGCATCGCCGCGGGGCTGCGCCTGCCCGGAGCGCGAGCGCACCTGCGTGCCCAGCGCAGGGAGATCCGCTCCGCGGCCGTCGTCGTCCGCG
>OUNO010024805.1_pt1 | contig 56024 bp, 53 predicted proteins | sample 1779811 | NCBI WGS metagenome assembly OUNO01 (sample SAMEA3914804, study PRJEB12502) | metagenome | biome: forest; material: soil | place: Canada | collected 2010-06-25 | depth 0.3 m
GCTCGCGGCGGCCGCCGGCGAGTTCCCGCAGAAGCTGTGAGACGACCGACGCGCCGGTCTACTCGCGGCGCAACCGCCAGACGAGATACGCGACGACCGCGATGTTGACCAGCAGCGCGCCGACCTTCAGGAAGCTCGCGCTTTTCGTGAGCTCCCAGATCTCGGGGATGAAGAGGAGCGAGGTGGCCACGACCGTGAGCCACTCGCCCCAGCGCCGGCGCATCCACAGCCCGTACGCCTCGGCGCCCTCGAGAGTCGCGTAGGCGATCGCCGCGACGCCGAAGACGACGTCCTCGTTGGAGTTGATCTTGCTTACCTTGTCGATGATTTTCTGGATTCCGTTGCCTTTGGGGTCGAGCCCGAGATGCTGGGCGAGGTGGGCGATTTCGCTCGCCCAGTTCGCGTGGGGGTGGCTCACGAGCACGATCCCGACGGCCATCAGGACGACGGCCCTGAAGGCGCGCTCGGCGGCGATCCACGGCAGCAGCCGGTCGCGGCGGATCGAAACCTCGGCGGTCTCCGTCATGGCGCCATCTTCGCTGCTCGCTCGGCGCCGGCCGTGTCGAGCAGCAAGGTGACCGGGCCGTCGTTGACGAGCTCGACATCCATGTGGGCGCCGAATCGCCCGCGCAGGGCACCGGCGCCGGTGCAGAAGCGCTCGTAGAGCGGCTCGGCCTGCTCGGGTCGAGCAGCGGACATGAAGCTCGGCCGGTTGCCGCGCGACGTGTCGGCGTAGAGCGTGAACTGGCTGACGCAGAGGATCTCCCGCTCGCCGAGAGCCTCGTTCATGTTGCCGTCGGCGTCGGGGAATATGCGCAGCGAGCGCACCTTGGCCGCAAGGCGATCGGCCTGCTCGACGTCGTCGCTGACCGACACGCCGAGCAGCACCAGCAGGCCGTGGCCGATCTCGGCGACGAGCTGTGCCTCGACTCGCACCGACGCCCGACTCACCCGTTGCACCAGCGCGCGCATGTCTGCGCGAGTATGCCCTAGTCGAATGTCCGCCCGCCGAGGAGCCCGTCGGGCGCGTAGGCCGAAAGTTGGCCGACCGTCACGCTGGGCAGCGGGGCGATGACCGTGTGGCTCGCGTCGTCGAGCACCATCACGCCGCCGTCGGGCAGCCAGCGGGCAGCCCGCGCCGGCCCGCTCAGGATGGCCGCCTTGGCGCGGACCTCCGCCAGCAGCGCGCTCGGCGCGATTGCCGTCACCTGGACGACGCCCGTGAACGCCGGGCGGCCCGTGTGCGGGTCGAGCAGGTGGTGGGCCGGTGCGCCCGTGGCGTCGCTCCAGCTGCGTCGGCCGATGCCGCTCGTCGCGACCCCGGCCGCGCGCACGTCGAAGCTGTGGATGATGCCGCCGTCGAAGGGGCTCTGGACGCGCACGGGACGCGACACCTTCCCGTCGCCGCCGATCGCGAGGTCCCCGGCGCAGTTGACGGCGAAAGCCTCGTGGCCGGCGAGCTCGGCAGCGAGGACGTCGGCGAACAGCCCCTTGGCCAGCCCGCCGCTGTCGAGCATCACGCCGGGTGGCCGGGTGATCGTGGCCGAGGCGAGGTCGACGTCGAGCAGACTCCAGCCCACGAGATCGCTCGCCCGAGCCGGGGAGCGGGCCGGTGCGGCCGCCAGCGCGGTCTCCAGCGGCGGCGGCTCGCCGAGCTCGTCGCGGTAGCCGACCGTCTCGATCTCCTCGACGAGCGTCGCGTCGACGAGGCCCCCGGTGAGCTCGCCGGCCCGCACGACCGAAGCGGCGAACCGCGCCATCAGCGGGCTGACGGCCACGGTCGTGCGGGGGTCGCGGTTCAGGCGTGAGAGCTCGCTGTCGGGCTCGAAGCGCGAGAAGCTTCGGTGCCAGCCGAGCATCCTGCTGCGGGCGCGCGCGACGACCTCGACGGGGGATCCGCCGGGGCCGTCGCCCGTCACGAGGACGGAGCACGAGGACCCGAAGCAGGTGAACGCGTCGGTCACCTCGCGCAGGGCCGTCACGACTGCGAGGTGGTCACGGCGGTGGCCGACGACGTTTCGCCGGAGCTGGCCGTTGAGGATTCGGATTCGGTGGCGGCTGTGCTCTTGGCGGCTACTGCCTTCTTAGCGGCCGTCGCCTTCTTTGCGGCGGCGGCCTTGGCGGCGGCGGATTTCGTCGTGCTGCCGGCGGCCTGGACGCTGGCCGAGAGCGTCGAGCGGGTCGAGGAGCTCGACAGGGCCGGGTCGTGGCCCGACGCGAGCTGGACGTATACGGCGAGGAAGGCGGCGGTGAACAGCGCGGCGGCGGCGGTGGCGACCGAGCGGCGGATGCGGCGCGCTCGGCGACGCATCGCCTCGCGCTTGCTGCGGGCCAGAGACCGCGCGTCGAGCCGGTCGGAGGGGCGTGTCGGGGGCTGCTCGTTGGGGTCCATGTTCGCTCCAGTCTGCGGGGACGTGGTGAGTGCCATCAGCGTCGATCGGGGATGTCGGATCTCCCTGGGCGGCGCCTGAGAGGCTCCTGAGTCAGCGGGCTGCCCCGACGCGCGCGCCGGCCGATGGCCGTAGGTGGCGGATCGCGAGGAGGCCGAGCGCGGGCAGGACGACGACGGCGGTCATCGCCAGGAACCACAGCTGTCCGGCGTCGGTGCCCTCGCCGAGCGAGTGGGCGACGCCGAGGATCCACGCGAGCGCCGTGAGGCGGTGGAGCTTGCGCCAGCGCTGTACGCCGATCCTCGCCCTGGCGTAGTAGGAGGCTCCGAGCAGCAGCAGCGCCCAGAAGGCGACGATCCCCATGCTCGTCCAGAACGTCTTGTAACCGCTGAGGAACGGCACCGCCACGTCGGCGAGGCTCGGATGCAGGAAGCCGTCGCCGAGCAGGGTCAGGCCGTGGACGGCCAGCGCGAGCAGCGTCGCGAGCGAGAGGGCCTCGTGCAGCACGCGGAGGTCGGGTCGCCGCCCGCTCGTCAGCCGCCCACCGATCAACAGGCCGACGCACACCGACACGCTCGACAGCAGCAGGGCGACGATGCCGGCGGCGCGGCTGGTGATCCAGAACAGGTGCGGCCCGACGGCGGTCGCGAGGGTGTGCGCTGTGGTGAGCATCAGCCAATCGAACGTCAGGACCGCGACGGGAGCGTCTCGCCGAGGCGTCCGGTGGCGGCACGCGCGCGGCTTCTCTCGCGCCTGGGGCGGGGTGTGGAGACGGCCTGCTCCTCGGCGGCGTGCGGTGTCAGGCGCGCCGGGCGCGTCATGACGAGGGCCAGCAGGCCGAGGAGCGCGAGGTCTGCGATCACGTTGAGGGCTATTGCGAGTGCGAGGGACATGGCTTGCCTTTCGGTTGGCTTTCTCGATGACGAAGCCAGTATCGAAGGACACCCTCAGCCGCCTGTGCAAGGAGCCTGAGAGAAAGCTGAGAGCCGTGGCGGGTCGGTCGCCTGGGCTCGCCGCAGGCCGCGGCAGGGTCGGTCGCCTGGGCTCGCGGCAGGCCGAGGCGGGTCAGTCGCCCGAGCTCGCGGCGGGCCGCGGCTCCGGGTCCTCGGTGGGGCGCTGCGTGAGTCTGGGCAGGCGCACGACGAACTCGGCGCCTCCCCCGGTGGCGTTCTCGGCGCTGATGCTGCCGTGGTGGGCCTCGACGACGCCCGCGACGATCGAGAGGCCGAGGCCGGCCCCCGCCTTGCCCCGCTCGCGTCCGGCCTCGGCTCGCCAGAAGCGCCCGAACAGCTCCTCGCGCGAGCCGCTGGGGAGGCCGGGACCGTGATCGCGGACGCGCACGACGACGGCGTCGGCCGAGTCCTCGACGGCCACCTCGATCGGCGTGGCGGCCGGCGTGTGGACGAGGGCGTTGCGCAGGAGGTTGGCGAGGACCTGGTGGAGCTGGTGGGAGTCGCCGGAGACGACCGCGGCGCCCTGGGCCTCGAGTGTTATCGCCCGGTCGGGCGCCGTCGCTCGGGCGTCGAGCACGGCGTCGTGGGCCAGGACCGCCAGGTCGACCGGCTCGCGGCGCAGCTCGGGCGTCTCGTCGAGGCGGGCGAGCGTCAGCAGGTCCTCGACGAGGACGCCCATGCGCTTGGACTCCTCCTCGATTCGCCCCATGGCCCGCTCGCTGCCGGCGACGTCGGTGGTGGCTCCCATGCGGAACAGCTCGGCATAGCCCCGGATCGAGGCGAGTGGCGTGCGCAGCTCGTGAGAGGCGTCTGCGAGGAACTGGCGCAGGCGCTCTTCGCTCGCCTCGCGCGCGGCGAACGCCTGCTCGAGGCGGTCGAGCATGGCGTTGAGGGCGAGGCCGAGGCGTCCGACCTCCGTCCTGCTCGTCGCGGGGCTCACGCGACGCGACAGCTCGCCGGCGGCGATCTCGCCGGCGGTGACCTCCATACGGCTGAGCGGCCGCAGGCCCAGGCGCACGACGAAGAAGGCGCTGATGCCGAGCGCCGCCAGAACGCCGGCGATGACGAGCGCCTCGACCAGCAGCAGGCGGCTGAGCGTCTGGTCGATATCTCGCAGGGGCACGGCCGCGATCGTGATGCCCGTGTCCTCGGGATCGCGGTGGGCGTACACCCGGTAGCGAAGCCCGGAGGAGCCGACCGAGCCGACGGTGAAGAGCCTTCCGAGCGGCACGCTCGCCGGGATCTTGGGCGAAGGGGCTTCGGCTTCGCTTTCGCTGTAGTGGATCGGGACGTTCCCGAGGACCTTGCCCGAGGCTTCCCTGCGCTGTCCGTAGGTGCCCGGAGGTAGGTTGACGTTGGCGCCCGCCGGCCCGCCTCCGGGACCTCCCGGCCGACCCTGATCCCTTCGTCGTGTACTCCCGTCGGAACCCGTCCCGCGCCTCTGCACTTCGGCGGATGCGGGTCGAAAGCCTTTGTTGTCGAGCACGAAGGAGAGCGCGGGCCATGCCGCCTTGACCTCCTGGTCGACGCGGCCTTGCAGGAACGAGCGCTGCTCGGTGTAGGTGACGATGGCCAGGGCGAGCAGACCGCCTGCGGACAAGAGCAGGACGCTGGCCAGGACCCGCGCCCGCAGGGAGCTCATCGGGAGCGCGGCGCCTGCAGGGCGTAGCCGACGCCGCGAACCGTCTTGATCAGCGGCGGGCCGTGGGCGTCGAGCTTCTTGCGCAGGTAGCTGATGTAGGTCTCGAGCACGCGGCCGTCGCCGCCGAAGTCGTAGTTCCAGACGTGGTCGAGGAGCTGCGCCCGGGTCATGACGCGGCGCGGGTTGAGCATGAGATAGCGCAGCAGGCGGTATTCGGTGGCCGTCAGCTCGATCGGCTCACCGGCGCGGGTGACCTCGCGCGACTCCTCGTCGAGCTCGAGATCCTCGAACACGAGGAGGCCTGACTCCGGAGCGGCGTGGCCGGTGCGACGGAGGATGGTCCTGATCCGCGCGACGAGCTCCTCGAGGCTGAACGGCTTGGTCATGTAGTCATCGCCGCCTCCGCTGAGGCCACGGATCTTGTCCTCGGTGGCGTCGCGGGCGGTGAGGAAGATGATCGGGACGCCCGTTCGCTGCGCACCGAGGCGGGCGGCGACGTCGAAGCCCTCCATGTCCGGCAGCATGACGTCGAGCACCATGAGGTGCGGTTTGAAGCTGGTCACGGCCGCGAGCGCCTCGCGGCCGGTGCTGGCCGTCTCGACGGCGAAGCCCTGGAAACGCAGGGCCATGCTGAGCACCTCGACGAGGTTGGGCTCGTCGTCGACGACGAGGACGCGGTTGGCGGTGGCGGAATCGGTCATTGGAGAGGAGTTCTCTGGCGCTCGCCGCGCTGCGAGCTCGCGGCATCTGCCGGCTACCCTGGCGCCGCCGCTTCAGAGTATGCCGTGAGAATCCTGGCAGTTTGCTGAGAATCGACGGGGCGGCGCCGTCAACCTGGCTGGGGGGAGGCGCAGAACGCGCAGCGGCGTGCCTCGCGCGGGATCTCGCTCAGGCATTCGTGACAGGGTCGCGTCTCGGACTCGACATCGACGCCGGTCTTGCGGTGCTCCATCAGCGCGTTGATCGGCTTCACGACGAAGAAGAAGACGGCGGCGGCGATCGACACGAAGGCGATCAGGTAGTTGATGAAGTCGCCGTATTGAAAGGTGCTGCCGTTGATCGTGAACATCAGGCGCGAGAAGTCGGGCTCGCCGACGATTGCCGAGACGATCGGGGTGAGCAGGTCGCGCACCAGCGCGGTGACGACGGCGCCGAAGGCAGCGCCGATGACGATGCCGACGGCCAGGTCGACGACGTTTCCCCTGAGCAGAAAAGCCTTGAAATCCCTGAGCATCTCCTACCTCCTAGCAGCGGAGGGCCCACCGTATCGCAGCGCTCAGCGCCGGGGACGCCGCTAGGGCCGGGTGGCCGAGCTGCGCAGCGCTCGCGCGCCGCCGGGTCGTGCAGCGCGTGGCGCGTGCACGGGTGGGGGGCAGGCGACCGTGGAGCGCGCCTCCGAATGGGTGCCATCGATGAACGCGAAGCCGGCGAGGAAGGGAAATCCCCGCGTCGGGCAGCGGCGCGGCAGCAGGATGCCGTTCGGACGGTAGGCGATCGTACGTCCGCGCGAGCGGCGGTAGTAGGTGACGTTGAGGGGGCCGATCGTGGCGTGCAGGCTGACGACCGCCGCGTCGGGTGCGTCGGGCAGGCTGGGAATGACGGGAATGCGGGTGTGCAGGCGCCCGCCGAACGGCGGTGAGGCGCCCAGGACGATCCCCGGGAAGATCAGCTGCGCGAGGATCGGAGTGGCGCCGTCGGCGTAGAACGCGAGCGCGAATCGGCCGTTCGCCGCGGGCAGCATCCAGGCCGACAGGCGGCCGGTCTCACGGATTACTTCCGGGCCGATCGGAATCTCGACGACGGCGCTGCCGAAGCCCATCTTCGAGTCCCGCGGACATCCTCCCGGGCCGAGCGCTTCGAGTGTGGCGGGCGCGCACGTCGCGAGGCCGAGGCCGCTCGTCAGCAGGCCGAAGTTGGCCGGGTAGCGAAGCTCGACGACGGTCAGAGGCGGCGGAACCCCGCCCCGTGCAGTGGCTATCTGGAAGCTGAAGTCGATCGTCGTGCCTGCCCCGAGCCGCTCGGGACGCAGCGCGACCTCGAGCTTGACCGCCTGCGCCGCCCGCGCGACGCCAGCCGCCCGCGCGACGCCGCCCGCCCGCGCGACACCGCCCGGCGGAAGGAATAGGACGAGGAGACCGACGAGCAGGGACGCGGTGAGGCCGCCTGCGCGCGCGGCCGGTGTGCGATCACGCGAGCCCGCTAGTACGACAGCATCCCGGTGGTCTGGACGGTGACGGCGAAGGTCCGCCGGTTGATCGCTCCGTAGAAGCCCCCGTGCCCATGAGCATGGGCGTAGCGACCCGTGCCGCGGGTCACCGTCATCGTGCCGCCGAACGTGGCATACAGCCCGGCTGAATGCAGCGCTCCCGATCCGTGTCCGCTGAGCGTTCCCCCGCGGGCGTAGATGGTGAACGACGCTGTGACGAGAGAGGCGACTTCTAGTCGCACGCGGACGGAGCCGGGCAGCCGACCGGTGGCGGCTCCTTCCTCGAGAACCGACGAGCCCGACGTGCTGATGACGTGGAGGCGGCCTGTGTCCGTGACGTTGAGCGTGCGCGCGGCCCCCGCCCACTCTCCCGCGCGCGCGGTGCCCGCCCCCAGGAGGAGCGCGAGGACGGCGGTCACGGAGCCGAGCGACACCGCGAACTGGTGCCCACGTCTCGCCGGCGCTGTCAGGCTGATCCCCTCCACGGCTGCTCGCTGAACTCGTGGCCGATGTCTAGCAGACCGTCAGACAGAAGCGTTCCGCATTCCGGGATGCGTTTCTGTGGGCGGTGGTTCGGACGCCCGATGGCCCGCAAACGCGGACGCTGGGCACCAATCGAGTGGGAGACACGGGTCAGGAAGTCGGCTGAGGCCGGGGCGACGTCGTCGCGCCGCGTGGGTCACATATGGCGTTCGGCCGGTGCGGCTAAGCGGCGCAGCTCTCGCATGCGCCGCGCAGGACGATCTCGTGCTCGGAGACCTCCATCGGCAGCCGGCTGCTGAGCTTGCTGATCGCTGCCTCCAGGCCGTCGTCGGTGAATGGCGTGACCGCGCCGCAGCTGTCGCAGACGAGATGATGGTGATGCCCCGCACCGGCGCGGATCGGCTCGTAGCGTGTGGTGTCCTGGCCGACCTGGACTTTCTGGACGAGGTGGAGCCCCTCGAGCTCGTCGAGGATCCGATAGATGCTCGCCCGGGCGATGGGTCGCTCGCCGGCGCGCAGGGCGTCTTCTATCTCGAGGACCGTCCGGGCGCACGTCTGCGAGTCGAGGCACTCGATCAGCGCGCGGCGGGCCTGCCCGGCACGGTGCCCGCTGTCGCTGAGGACGAGGTGTGCCCGACCCGCCCAGCTGTCCGCGTGCTGTTGCTCCATGATCATCAGTCTAGTTCTCGCCGACGGCCCGGCGAGGGCGCGAGCCGAGCGGCCGCTGCGCGCGTCGCGCCGTCGCCGGGGCGAGGAACGCGAGCAGGTAGATGGCGCTGCTGACAGCGATGACGGCGGTGCTGGGCGGCATGCTCGCCACCGCGTAGCTGAGCACGAGCCCGAGCCACATCGCGGCGACGGCAAGGGCCGCCGATAGCGCCAGCCCGAGATAGGGGTTCGCCGTGAGGCGGTGCGCGGCGCCGGCGGGAGCGGCGAGGAGGCCGAGCAGCAGCAGGGCGCCGACGGCCTGCGTGGCCTCCGCGGCGGTCGCGCCGAGGAGCGCGAGGAAGAGGAGTCCGAGCGCTCGCACCGGCACGCCGCGGACCGCGGCGACGCTCGGATCGATGCTCGCGAACAGGAGGGGCCTGGCGATCGCGAGGATTGTCGCGACGATCGTGGCGGCGACCACGGCCGCGAGCCTCGCGTCGGCCGCGCTCAGCCCGAAGATGGAGCCGAACAGGGCACGGGCTCCGAGCAGCCCGTTGCCACCGCTCCTGCCGCTGCTGAAGAGGGCGAGGAAGAAGACGCCGAGGCCCAGTATCCAGGCGAAGACGATGCCGATCGTGACGTCGCCGGCGCCGGCGCGCTCGCCGATGCCGCCCAGCATGAGGCCGACCGCGATCGTGGCGGCGAACAGGCCTATGCGGGTGTCGATGCCGGCGGCCGCGGCCGCCAGCGCTCCGGTGAAGGCCACGTGGCTGAGGGCATCGCCGGCGAAGACCTGCGCTCGCAGGACGACGAAGTAGCCGACGAGACCGCATGCCAGGGCGATGAAGGTGCCGGCCAGCAGCGCGTTGCGAAAGAACTCGTGGGCGAGCATCAGAGCTCGGCCGCGGTCGAGGAGGGACGGAGGCGTGGCCGCGCCGGGTGCTCGGCGATGGCGGTGGCGCCACGCGCGATGACATACGCGGCGAAGGCGACGGTCGTGATGTAGAAGCCGACGGGATAGTCGTAGAAGTAGGCCAGCGCCAGGCCGATCCATGTGATGAGAACTCCGAGGAGGACGCTGAGCGCGAGCCCGAGGCCGATGCGGGGCGTGATGAGCTGGGCGGTGGCCGGCGGCGCGACGAGCAGCGCGAAGACGAGCAGCGCGCCGGTGATCTGGGCCGTCTCGGCGACCGCCAGCCCGAGGAGCAGCAGGAAGCCGATCCCGAGACCGCGGGTTGGGACGCCGCGCGCCCGGGCGACGCCCTCGTCGACCGAGGCGAACAGCAGCGGCCGCCCGGCCAGTGCGACGACGACGAGGGTGACCGCCGCGACGAGTGCGAGCGCGAGGACCTGGCCGCGAGTAATGCCGAGGAAGCTGCCGAACAGGAGGCTCTCGTAGTTGGCGAGCACGCCGTGGTAGAGGCTCAGGAAGAGAAAGCCGCAGGCGAGCCCGAAGGCCTGCACCGCGCCCGTGACGGCGGACTCCTCGCGGCGATCGCGAACTCGCCTATCCGCCGCCGCGCCGATGGCGAGGGCGGCGAGGCCCGCGAAGGCGAAGTATCCGAGGGCCGTGGAGAGACCGATCAGGAGGGCGGCGGCGCCGCCGGGAAACGACATCACCGACAGGGTGTGGCCCGCGAAGGTCTCGCGGCGCAGCACCATGAACCACCCGACGACGCCGGCCATCACCGCGACGATGGTGCCGGCCTCGAGCGCATTGACCATGAACGGGAATTCGGTCAGCTGCCTGACGTCGGAGATCGGGTCGAGCGACGCGCCCGTCGCGGCGAGGACGCTAGTGACCGGCATGCCGGTCACTGTGGTGGGCGGGTGCGTCCGGGAGCCCGACGACGACGAGCCTCCCGTCGGCCGTTTCGAGAACCTCGACCGGCACGCCGTAGAGGCGGCTGAGCGTGGCCGCGGTGACGACCTCGTGGGGAGCACCGACGACGGCTCGGCCGGAGCCGAAGTACACGACGCGATCGAGGTAGGACAGGAGCGGGTTGACGTCGTGGGCGACGAGCAGCACGGTGACCCGCTCGTGCCGGCAGATACGCTCGAGCAGGGCGGCGACCGCGTGCTGGTTGGGCAGGTCGAGGCTGTCCAGAGGCTCGTCGAGGATCAGCAGGCGCGGCTGGCTGACGAGCGCCTGGGCGATCAGCAGCCGCTGCTGCTCGCCGCCCGAGAGCGTCCCGATCGCTCGCGTCGCATAGTCGCCGGCTCCGACAAGCTCGAGGACCTCCTCGACGCGCTCGCTTCGCCTCCGACGCACGGGCACGCCCCAGCGCGCGCCGTCGAGGCCGAGCCGGACGAGGTCGACACCCCGGATGCGCGCTCCGGCGTCGAAATGGCGGCGCTGCGGCAGGTAGCCGATCCGGTCCTTGTCGGCCCCCGCCTGCTGTCCGAGAACGGCGGCGCTGCCGTGCGTCAGCGCCAGCTCGCCCAGCAGAACGCGCAGCAGCGTCGTCTTGCCGGAGCCGTTGGGTCCGAGTATCGCGACGAACTCGCCTGCGGCGATGTCGATGCTCACCTCGCTCCAGATGACGCGCCCGCCGATCGCCGCCTGGGCGCCGGTGAGCCGGACGGCCGAGGTCGGCGGCTGCGGGCCGGTGGCGATCGCGGGCGTCCCGGCGCCCGAGCTCATCTCCCGGTCGCCCGGTGAAGCGCCTCGGCGAGCGCCGTCAGCTCGGCGTCCTGCCATTGCTCGAACGTAGCCGACGCGGGGGAGAGGGTCTCGGTGATCGTCGTGATCGGGATGTGCGCCCGCTGCGCGAGCTGGTTGATGCGCTGGATGTCGGGAGTGGCGTTCTGGCTGTTGTAGACCCAGACGTCGATGGCGCGTCGTTCGACCTGCCGGTCGACGGTCTGCTTGTCGGCGGCGCTGACGTCGGCGCCCTCGGCGACGGCCTTGGCGAAGCTGTACGGCGTGCGCAGATCGAGCCCGAGGTCCTCTCCGAGCGGCTGGAAGATGCTCTCCGAGTAGCCCACCGGCACGCCGGCGTAGCGCCGGCGAATGTCCGCGCGCAGCTGGTCGTAGCGTGCGAGGCTCGTGTGCTCGAAGGTCGTGCGCTGCCGCTCGAAGTAGGCGGCGTCGGCTGGGTCCAGCCGTCGGTAGTCGGCGACGATCTGTGCGATCACCCGCTGGACGGCGGATGGCGAGTACCACTGATGGGGGTTCTGGCCTTCGCGGAGAGAGAGCAGGGCGCCGACATCGAGAACCGTGCGCGTGCTGGACGGGTTCGCGTCGATCAGCTTGCTCGCCCAGGCGTCGTAGCCGATGCCGTTGACGATGGCCAGCTGCGAGCGCGCCGTCGCCACGCCGTCTGACGCCGTCGGTTCGTAGGAGTGGGGGTCGGTGCCCGGGTTGACGATGATGCTTTCGACCGTCACCTTGCTGCCGCCCAGTTGGGCGGCGATGCTGCCCCAGAAGTTCTCGGCGGCGACGACACGGAGTCTGCCGGCGGAGGCGCCGCTCGAGGAAGCCGTCGAACCCCCGCAGCCGGACGCCACGAGGGCGAGGCAGAGGAGCAGCGCGGTAAGCGATCCCAGGAGCGGTCTCATCGAAGGTCCTTCCAGTCGAGGCGGTGTTTGGCAGGCTGCTGAACCATAACACGCGAATAAGAATCAGTCTTGATCCAATCAGACCGGGGGATGCGGGATGCTTGGGATCGGCTTCGCGCTCGGGTATGCGCGGGCGCGTAGGCTCATGGCCCTCATGTTCGTCCTCGCCCTCATCGTCCTGCCCGTGGCGGAGGTCTTCGCCTTCATCGAGGTCGCGCGGGCGATCGGCTGGCTGCTCGCGATCGTGCTGCTGTTCGCGACCTCGGTGCTCGGCTGGCGGCTGCTGCGTATCCAGGGACGCACGGCGCTTGCGCGCGTTTCACGGGCCGTGTCCGAGCAGCACGCGCCGGCTGTCGCGGCGATCGACGGCGCCCTGGGGTTCCTCGGAGCCGGGCTGCTCGTCCTTCCGGGCTTCGTGACGGATGTCCTCGGCGGGCTGCTCGTCCTTCCGCCCACCAGGGCGCTCGGGCGCCGCTGGCTCTCGCGCCGCTATGAACGGCGGGTGATGCGCCTCGTCGTGAGCATGGGCCGCTTCGCTCCTGACGGCCGCGGCGGGCGGCCGGCCGACGTCGAGTCGACCGCCGTCGAGGACGATCAGGGCCAGCTGCGCCCGTAAGCTGAACGCCGATGTCCGAGGCGAACGTCGAGATCGTGAAGCGAGGCTACGAGCAGTTCATGGCGACCGGGCGGTTCGTCGCAGAGATCTCCACGCCGGACTTCGTGTGGGACATGTCGAACTTCGACGGATGGCCCGAGCAGCAGGTCTACGAGGGCATCGCCGAGGCGGAAGCATTCATCCGCGACTGGTCTGCCGCCTGGGATGACTGGCAACTCGATGTCGAGTCCTACCACCACGTGGGGGACAAGGTTGTGGCGCTCGTGCGGCAGCAGGGGCGGTCGAAGGCGGCGGGGATGCCGGTCGACATGTCTCTCGCCCAGGTCTGGACGTTCCGCGACGGCAAGCAGGTACGGATGGACATGTACTCCGACCGGCGCGAGGCGCTCAGATCAGTGGGCCTGGGGGAGTAGCCGTGTCCCAGGGGAACGTCGAGATCGTGAAGCGGGCGCTTCACGCGTTCAGCAGCGGCGACGCCGACGGCTTTGCCGAGCTGACGACGCCGGATCTGGAATGGAAGACGGGGCTGGGGGCCGTCGAGGGTGAGACCTTCCGCGGACGCAGCGGCGTCGAAACGTACTTCGAGAGGCTGAGCAGCGCATGGGACGAGTTCCTCTTCCTCCCGGACGAGTTTCGCGAGATGGGGAACGTCGTGCTCGTGCTCGGCCACCTCGAAGGGCACGGCCGGGGCGGAGGCGTCCCCGTCAGGTCGCAGGTCGGGGCCGTCTGGGATCTCCGCGACGAAAGGGTCTGGCGGCTGCGTGCCTATCTCGACCAGGCCGAAGCCGTCAGGGTTGCGGGGCTCGCGGAGTAGGGGGCATCGCAGCACCCGGATCCAGCGCGCTCTGCGCCCTGGTCCGGAGAGCGCGGCCCGGCCTACGCGTCCAGCTGGGAGCTGTAGTGCTCCCTCCAGATCAACCTGTAGATCGGGATCCTGCGCGGCAGGTCACGGACGCCGGGAAGGAACGGGACGCAGATGAAGAGCAGGCTGAGCACGCTCATGACGATCAGGACCAGGAGATCCGCGTTGGACGAGTTCTGGAACGGTTCGATCTGATACCAGAACGTGTAGAGCCACAGCCAGCTCTGTCCCGGATAGCTGCCGGTCTCGTTCATCATGCCCCACTGTGAACCGAGGAGATGCTGCGCTTCGGCGCGTTCATCGAGCAGTCCGCCGTCCGCCATGAACAGCAGCGGCTTGGTGTAGTCGGTCTGGAAGAACTGGTGGCTCGTCAGCAGCGCGCCGTCGAGGCCACCGCTCTGGGCGAGGCTCAACAGGCTGGCCATCATCCTCGGCACCGGACCGGCGCCGGTGGAGGAGACGCTGACGGAATCCGTCGTGGCGTTGAGCGTCACGGTGCTCGGCGGCGTCTTGTGTTCTTCGCTCGCCGCTTCATGTTCTTCAAGCGGCTTGGCGTACGCTTCACCCCAGGCCTTTCGCGTCTCCTCCGGGGCCGCCTGATATTCGGCGAGCGCGGCGTTCAGCGTCGCGTCGCCCGGGATCGTCTTCAACGGAGCGATCACATAGTCGTCGGCCGTGTTGATGGGATGGCTGACTCCGAGCCATTCCTGCGGGTGAAGGAAGGCGGCGTGCTGTACCGACCCGCTGGAGTTGTTATATGGCGGACCGTATTCGGCCGTCCCGCTCGTGCCGTTCAGCTCCGCTGCCGCGGTGCTCACGAAATTGATCGGAAGATCGTGTGACCACTGCGCGATCGTGCTCGGCCTCTCATCGGGCGAGGAGAACAGCACGGTGAGCACGATCGCAAGGAGGGTGATGACGCCAACCGCGACACACAGCTCCTTCACGAGGTCATATGGCGCGTACGCGCCCTGCCAGGGCCGCGTATCGTCTTTGGAGCGCAGCAACGCGCCGAGGCGGCTCATCAGCCGGCCCCTTCGACGGTGGCGTTCGGATCCTGATGCGCAGTCGCGGGGCCCTTGCTTTCGCTCACGGCGGCCAGCGCTGTGCGCTTACCGATCTCAAACGGGGGGACGACGCCGTGGCGACGCACCAGCAGCACGTGCGCGACGACGAGGGCGACGACGGCCGCCGGCAGCAGGAGCACGTGGTAGCTGTACATCTGCCCGAAGTTCGTGAGGTTGAAGAACGCGCCGGCGCCGACAGAGTTCATGGCGTCCTTGGCCTGCGTGGAGATCCACTGCGCGTCGAAGTCCTGCTGGGAGACGTAGCCGGTGAGCGCGCAGGGGATCGCCACCAGGAACGTGACGGCGCCCGTGATCCAGACGCGGGCACGTCCCCCGCGCCAAGCGGCCATCCAGTACTTGCCCCACAGGTGGACGACCATCGCGAAGAAGAACAGCTCGACGGCCCACAGGTGAATGCTGTTGAAGAAATGCCCGACGCCGGTGTAGTGCCACCACGCGGGACCCTTCAGCGAGAGGATCGAGCCCGAGGCGATGATCACGATCAGCGAGGCGATAGAGGCGACCCCGAAGACGTAGATCCACGAGGCGACGTAGGTGGGCTGGCCGTCGGGCAGCAGCTTCTCCGGCGGCAGCGCCCTGACCCCGGCCTCGCGCACGCGAGCTGTCCACGATGCGGGTCGCATCTGCGCCGCGGGTGGAGGAGGCGTGGCGCTCACGACGCGCCTTTCCGCCGCCGCGCGCGACCGGGAAACGGCAGCACGAGCGCCAATACGAACACCGCCAGCATCAGCCCGATGACGACCACGTTGGCGACGGAGAGGTGGATGAAATGCCAGTCCACCGTGTGCGCCGGATGGTTCAAGTTGAACAGCGCCCCAAGCACAACCGGACTCACTACCTGCCTCCTCGCTTTGATCCGTGCCTCTCGTGGCTCAGCCTACAGCCGGCCCGCCGGTCGGGGTATCCGTGCTTTCCCGCGATGCTGTCGGGGAACTGCCTCATTGGTCGACAGCAACCTGAGTCGTATGCGAAGCGCCCGACAGGGGCCGCTCATCGAAGCGCTCGCTCTCAGTTCGCCACCTCGAGGTCGGGAACTCGACCCGATCGACGCCATCGCGGCAGGCGAAGTCAGCGTCAAAGCCGTCGTGGAAGACATCGAGCATCGCGCCGTTCTCAGGCAGCACCTCGGCTACGAAGCGGGTGATGCCGTGGCGCTCGGCGACGGCCCCGAGTCGCTCGATCAGGATCGTCGCCAGGCCACGATCGTGCAGATGATCTGCGACCTCGACAGCGACTTCCGCCCGCGCGCCATCGAGCGGGATGTACAGGGCGTGCGCGACCAGCGCTCCGATCTCGTCATGGGCGATCAACCCGAAGCGGCCCGCGCCCGGGTCCGCCGCCATATGGGCAGCGAAGCTCAGGTCGACGGCGCCGCTGAAGAAACGCAGACGCCGAGCTTCGAGCGACAAGCCCGCCAGGAACGTGCGCAACGCGGGCTCGTCGGCGATCGTCGTGGGACGCAGCGTGACGGGCGAGCCGTCCCGCAGACGGACGGTCTCGGGCAAGACGGCGAGGGGCTCCTGGCGCGTTGAACGAACAGCCATCGTGTCAACAGCCTCGCCTCCGGCTCAGCGCAGCGCATCCGTCACTGCCCCTGGCCACGGCGGGGAGAAACTACGCGGACGACGCCGCGCTAGGAGAGAGGGTCGCCGCGTGACTCGACCGCCTCCAGCGCCAGCAGGTCGGCGTCGTCAAGCGTGAGGTCGATCGCGGCGAGGTTCTCCTCGAGGTGGGCGACAGACGTGGTGCCTGGGATCAGCAGCATGCGGTCATAGCGCGCGAGCAGCCAGGCGAGCGCAACCTGTGACGGGGTCGCGCCGTGTCGCTCGGCGACGCCGGCGATGGCGGGTTCGCGGGCAAGCGCGGCCGGACCTCCCGTGAAGGCGGATCCGAGCGGGAAGAAGGGCACGAACGCGATCTCGTGCTCGCGACAGAGCTCGAGGATCGGGTCGTCGTCGCGGTACATGACGCTGTAGGAGTTCTGGACGCTGGCGATCTCGACGAGATCGATCGCCTGCTGGACGGTCGCGATGTCGACGCTGGAGACGCCGATCAGGTCGACCTTGCCCTCGCCGCGCATGTCCTCGAGCGCACCGAGCTGCTCGGCCAACGGGACTCTGTCGCCGTCATCCCCGATCCTGCGTAGGTTCACGAGGTCCAGCCGCTCGACCTGCAACGAGCGCAGGTTGGCCTCGACGCCTTCGGTGAGCTCCTGCGGGGACTGCGCGGGAAGCCAGCGGCCGGCCTCGTCGCGTCGGCCGCCGACCTTGGTCGCCAGCTTGAGCCCTTCCGGATAGGGGTGGAGCGTCTCGCGGATGAGATCGTTGACGACGTCTGGCCCGTAGTACTGCGAGGTGTCGATGTGGTCGACCCCCAGCTCGAGCGCCCGTCGCAAGACGGCGCGCACGGCATCGGGGTCGTGGGGCGGTCCGAACACGTTGGGGCCTGCGAGCTGCATCGCGCCGAAGCCGATGCGCCTGATCGGCTTCTCGCCGAGGAATGTTGTCTGGTTCATGTCGATCAGTGTGCGCTAGCGTCGTGCTCATCACAAGGAGCGCGTCGATCATGGGACTTTCACCACCACCCACGCGTCGCCAGGAGCTGGCGGACTTCCTGCGCCAGCGCCGGGCCGTCACCTCTCCGGAGGCGGTCGGCCTGGAGGCCAACGGCCGCGTCAGGCGGCCGTTGGCTTTCCCTCGACGTTCATCAGGCTCCTAGCAAGCGGGATCGCCGCGACCCCGGCCAGGGTTTGGCCCGCGAACCCGACTGCGAAAGCCTCGATGTATTCGTTGGGAGACCCGAAGTGCTTGCCCACGTACAGCGTCAATAGGTAGACGACGGCCGAGACGAGCAGCGTGGCTATGAACACTAGCCAGTCACGAACGGTGATCTCCTTGCGCAGATGCAGGGGATCACGTTTTTTCTCGGGTGGTTGCACGGACGCCTTGGTCGGGGTTGGGGGCGCCTGTTCCCGCGCCGCGGATGAGGGGGCTCCCACAGCCGCCAGCTCGATACCGGCCATTGCGGCGGCCCGAGGTGCCACACCAGGTTCGGGGTGTTGCTCGAGTATGTAGGCGGCTTCCGTCAACTTCACGTTGAGGGAGCGCGCGGCGCTCGGCGCTCGTTCGACGGGGTCGGCCCGCGTCCCGTAGATGGCCTTGGGGTCATAGGCCGCATAAGTGTTCACGTTGTGATTGACGTGGCCGTAGGCGCGTAGGGCCCGCGCGTATGCCGCGACGATTTCGCCCTGGGCTTCTACGGCACTGATCATCGTTCCCGCCCCGGCTGCGTCTGCCGGCTGCGGGAGCTGGTTCTTGATCAGCGCGCCGGTGTCCTGGTAGGCGGGGATTTCACTGATGCGCTCCGCCTCGTCTGGCACGCATTCCTTGAACAACACGTCGATGTCCTTGAGAGCCTGGTTGACTTCGCACCACGTCGTCACGTCCGTGTGGAGTGCGTCGACCTGTTTGCTCGCGTTTTCGATATCGGTGTTGCTGCGGGCCTCTTGTACTTCCCGCCAGCATTTTGCGAAGCCCGACAGCGTGGTCGATCTGAATTCCTTGGGACGAGGAATTGCGGGCAGACGCTGAGAGAAGCCGCCAAACCATCTCTTGAGCGGATAGATGGAAGGTGAGCGATCGGCGAGTTCGTCCTCATATCGCTTTCGTTCTTCTTCGAGTCGTGCCTTCAGGACGTCACGGTCGCGGGAGGGGCCCGTCCACCAGCGAACGAGATAACCGAGGAACGCCCCGAAGACAAGTACTACCAGGGGATATAGCCACCAGACTTGGACATCGACTTTGACTTTGATCTGCCCATCTTGTTTGGCTTCAGGATCAAGTACGAATGTGGTGCTGTATTCGCCGTGGCTGTCGGCTTTAGCGGAGATCGTCGCGGGCAAAAGGCCGCCCGGAAGCCTGTGCCCTTTTTCCGTGGCGGCAGACAGCGTGATCGTCGCCGCTCCGCCTGTGTCCGTCGAGGCGAGACGCCGCCTGGATGCGGCGGGCAGACTGAGAGTGCTCGCCGATGTCGCGATGATCGGGTTTGGCGTGGAGCCACAGATCAGGTGTCCGAGGAAGTCCGGGCAGTCCCGTGTGACATGGAGCGTGACCTCGTCAGGCTCCACTGCCGGGGTGTTCGCCTGCGTTTCGGGGGCGAGCGCGACGGCCTGCTCTCGCGTCGCGCGCTTCCCGCTGAGGCCGACCACTACGGTCCCGGCAATTGCCCTACTCGTTGACGCTTGGAACGTGAGGGTGATCGGCTCGATCTGGCCAGGATGGAGCACTTCAGCAGTCGCGACGAGTCGCACGTCGGTGCCCGCGGACTTGGGGAGGAATCGTCCGATAGGTCGTGCCGCGTGCAGCGAGTCGTTTCGTACCAGCAGTTCAACGGTCGCGGTTGCGAGTCCGTGCGTAGTAGATGTCGCGACGGTCCGGGCCCCGAGCCCCCCGATGATCGCGATGCGGCGTATCTGGGCAGCGGCGGCAGGCGCAGCCGCCAGGAGGAGTGCCGCGATCACGCTCCCAAAAGCCCCCCTTAGGCGCATTGCCGGAACATATCCGCGCGACTCGCCAGAGTCAATCTTTTCGAACTCATCTGGGTGACGCCGAGAGCACCATGGACGAGCGCGGCCGGACCTCGAAGCAGAGAGCCTGGTCAGTCGACGTCAGGACCCCGAAGACAGGCGCCGTCACGGCGTCGAGATCTCCGTCGCACGCGCCGACCGTGGGTGGGTCGGCCGTGATCCTGAGCGCTGCCGGATCGTCGCTACCTACCACCGCACCGTTCGCACGCGGTGGCTAGTACGATGCCCCATCGTAGTGCTCGCTCTCTCAACGATCAGCGTCGGCTCGCCCAGCATTCTGCTCGCGTTCGCGGCGGGCCTGGTGTCGTTCGTCTCGCCCTGTTGCCTGCCGCTTGTGCCGGGCTACCTGGCGACAGTCTCCGGCGCGGAGCCAGGGACGCGCTCGCGCCGTCTGGACCCGCAGGTCCTCGCGCGTAGCGGCCTGTTCGTCCTGACGTTCTCGCTGATCTTCATCCTGCTCGGGCTCGGTGCCACCGCGATCGGCTCCTTCCTCTTTCAAAACCAGCCGCTGTTGAGCAAGATCGCGGGAGGGACGATCATCGCAATGGGCTTGCTGTTCGCCGGGTCGGTGTTTGTCGTGCGCCTGAACCGGGACTGGCACCCGGGTGGACTGATCGAGCGCGCCGGCAGGGGTGGCCCGATCGTCGCGGGCGCCGCGTTCTCGATCGCGTGGACGCCCTGCGTCGGGCCAACGCTCGGCGCGATCCTCGGTCTCGCCTCAACACAGCACGGCACGGCGCAGGGGGCACTGCTGCTCGCCTTCTACTCGGCGGGCCTGGCGTTGCCGTTTCTCTTCTCTGCGATCGCCTTTAGCACCGCGACGCGAGCGTTTAGCTTCTTCAAGGGTCACTACGCCGCGATCCAGCTCGGCGCCGGCGTGGTGCTCGTCGCGATGGGCGTTCTGGTGATAACCGGCGAGCTGTTTCGACTGAACGTCGAGGCCCAGCAGATGCTCGACGGCCTCCACCTCGACTTCTTTCAGAGCGTGTGAGGCCCGGGGGCAGCCGTCGCCGGGCCGCGGCGCCAAGAGCACGAGCGCCTTGGCACGCAGATCGAGGGTCTGGAGGAGGCGCGGGTTGGCGCCGGGCGCAGTGACCGTGAACCCGCAGTCTCAGGCGTCGTCGTGAGGGCCGCAGGCTCTCGGGATACCCTTCAGGCGTGAGTCCGCGCGCGCCCGCGCCAGCGGCGCTGTTCGAGCTGGAGAGCGACGTGATGGAGGAGGTCTGGCGACAAGGTCGCACGAACGTCCGCGCCGTCATGGAGGCGCTGAACAAGCAACGCCGCAAAGATCGCGCGTACACGACCTACATGACGATCATGGCGCGCCTGGCGCGCAAGGGCATTCTGCAACGCGAGCGCGAGGGCCAAACCGACGCCTACTGGCCCCGGCTGACTCGCGAGGAGTTCCAGCGCGCACGCGCCCAGCAGGAGGTCGGAGCCTTGGTCGACGAGTTGGGCGAAGTCGCGCTCGTGCACTTCGCGAAGGAGATCGGCAAGCTCGATCCTGCCCGCGCCAAGGCGCTGCGGCGATTGGCGCGCGGTGCGTAGCGCGACGTCCGCGCCGGGACGCTGAAGGTCGACTACCGCGCGCTTGAGACGGCGAGCAGCTGCTCAAGGCCGGACGGTTGCCACGGGCGTCTACTGCAGCGGTCGCTGTTCGCCCCCACGGTGGGCACCCTCGACCTGCCCGGCGACCGCGGCGTCGATCCCTGCGGTGAGCTGCGCGGTCGAGCTGGAGCCGATGATGTGCCCGACTATCTCGCCCTTGGCGTTTATGAAGAATGTCTCGGGGACGCCCGTCGCGCCATAGGAGCGCGCGACGTTGTTTGAGGGGTCGCGGACGTTCGGGTAGTCGATCGCGTAGTGGTGCGTGAAGCTGTGTGCGTCGGTGGTGACGTCCTGTATGTCGAGGCCCAGGAACAGCACCCCGCGGCTTCGCGCGTGGCGCTGCCACGCCCGCTCCAGTGTCGCCGCCTCTTCCTGACAGGGGACACACCACGAGGCCCAGAAGTTCACCACGACGGGCGTCCCGCGCAGGTCGCGTAGCGCGATGCCTCGCTGGCGGAACACGCCCGCTAGCTTCGCGTGGAGAGGCGTCCCGAGTGACCCTGCTTGCAGCACGTCCAGGCGAAAGGAGGGCGCGAGCGTCGTCCGTCCCTTGCTGAGGGCGTCGTCGATTGTCGTGTTCGGGCTTTGCGCCGTGATGCCGTAGATGAGCAGTCCAATCAGCAGAAGCGGAATGCTCGCGGCGAGGCCGCGCAGCACCCAACGGATCGGCCCGGCGCGTGGGGGCGTGGGCTTGGCGGCAGACTCGGTCATGCTCGTGGCCTCCTAGGAGCGAGGATTGGCGGGGCGCTGTTGAACTGGCTGTAGTGGGCGCTGATGAACTGACCCGGGGTGATGAGCCTGGCGTCGAGCACGCGTCCGGTGGCGAGCTCCACGCGCAGCGTCGACCACGCCGGGGTGCCGGGGTCCATCAGCGCGAGCGTCGCAATCGCCTGGCCGTGAGTGCGCTCGATGTCGATCAGGCGCACCGCCTCGGCATAGCTTGACCAGGTGAACAAAGTCGGGGTGCGGAAGGGCAGCGTTTCGCCGTGCGGGGCCAGATCCCAGTGCCCGCCGGGATGGCGCGTCCACTGGTGCGCGCCGATCGCGACGAGCTGGTTCTCGAGTTCAGGAGGCGCGGGTGGGCGCACGACGTAGTTCGCTTCCGTCCACCGATCGGGCGCGTCAGCGCGGTCATAGCTCAGCGCATAGAGCCCGGGCACGGTGTCCGTCCGTTCGACTTGACTGACGCTATGCAGGTGACGCATGGTCGTCTGCGCGCGATCGAGCATCCGGCGGGCGATCCTGCTGCCAGTCGGCTGCCAGCGCGTCGGCAGCGTGGCGGTCTGTTCTCCATGATCAGGACTCAGGACGACGCGCACAGCGGCGGGTGTGCCGGCGATCGTGAACGTCCGGCAGCCCGGCCCGCACGACGGCGAGACGGCAGCCGCTCCTTCGATCTCGAACGGGGTCGAGGATGGCCGACCCTCGATGCCGAGGACCCGTACCTGTCCCTCCAGGTTGCCAGCGCGGCGTTCAAGCCATGCGGCGACGACCTGCGACCCAGCGTACGTGGCGACTGAGAGCTGGTTGGAGGTGGGCAGCGGCAGCACGCACGGGTTGCAAGCCACGAGCGCCTGCGCCGCAAGCGTTTGCGCTGCCGCCTCGCGCGGGAGCGGGAACGCGACCAGCACCGCGACCGCGATCGCCACCCCGAGGCCGATGAGGGGCTCTGAGCTCAGCAAGCGCCAGTGACGACGCTCCAGCCCGGCGTCAGGGTGAGGCTTCCCGGCGAGCAGTCGGGGGCGAAGGCGGAACACATGCGTATAGCTGACGAGCGCGATCGCGCCGACCAGCGCGCTCTTGACCAGCAACGTGCGCCCATAGGAGCTTTCCCACAGCAGCGAGGGGTTGCGCAACTGGATGTAGGCGTCCAAGACCCCCGTGAGAGCTACCACGAAGAACGCCGGTAGCGCAACACGCCCAAAGCGGGGAAGCAGCTCGGCGAGGACGGCGCGGCGCAGCTCCGGGTTCGCGCCACGCAGGCGTCGCAGCCATACCCAGGCGATCATCGCGATGCCTCCGAGCCAAAGGGCGCCGGCTAGCAGGTGAACCCAGTCGACCAGGATGGCCAGCGCCCGAGGCGAAGCGGAGTCGGCGTGCCCGGAGAGAGCGAGCTCGCCGAGCGCGAGCGCCGCGGTCACGCCACCGTAGCGTGGGGCCATGACTACGCTCCCGACGGCCAGGACCAACAGCACGAGCAGGCCCACCCGCGCGAGGCCGGGTGTGTCGGTGAGCAGGAACGCATGGATCGCCCCGGCCGAGATACTGCCCCCGGCGATCCGCGTTTCCACGATTACGACTCCGGCGGCGAGCGCTGTCGCCGCCAGGCCGGAGTCGAGTACCAGCGAGCGCTCACCGCGAACGAGTGCCGCGGTCTCATCGCCGCCGAGGCGCTCGCGCACGCCAGAGGGCAACAGCCACAGATCACGATCGCCTCTGCCCAGCAGCGTGCGCAGCATCAGCGCCCCGGCGAACAGGAACAGAGCTGGATAGAAGGCGGCTCTGAGCAACGTCCGCAGCCACCCCAAGTTCGCCAGCGGACCAGCGACACTTGTGGTTGCGCCCCCGAGCGCGGGAGCCTGAACGCCGAAGGAGAAGGACCCCTCGAGCTCATGGCCGTCTTCACCGGAGACGCTGTGCCACTCCACCCGATAGGAGCCGCGCGGTAGTGGATCTACGGGGTGGAGCGCCATCTCCAGCGCGGCGGGAAAGCCGACCGTGACGGCGATCCGCCGTCCGCTCTGCGTCTGATAGATCGCCGCGGTGCTCAAGTGGCGGTTCAGCGCCTCGTCGAAGCGCATCAGCACGGTGCCGGGCGGGCTGCTAGTCCGCGCTCCCGGTGACGGGTTTGATCCCTCGAAGTACGCGTGAGCAAACGCGGCCGACGGGCTGAACGCGAGCAACGCCACGCTTGCGAACAGCACGCCGAGGCGATGGGGAAAGGCGAGGCGGCGGCGTGAAGGCATGGAGACCGCCGCAATAGTACTAGGGCGCATAGTAGTATTGCGTTGTGCCCACGCACGCCAGAGCCAGGCAACGCGCCCTCCTGATCGTCTGCGCGGCGCGCCGGCTCCTGCTCTTCGACAAGTCCGTCCATCTGTCGGCCCGCCAACAGGGGACCTCCTGCCAGGGCACCACGTGAGCAACGCACTCCTTGCCGTCCTTCCCAGCCCATCCTCCAACGGGTTGTATCTCGGACCCCTCTTCCTCCACGCCTACGGGCTTGCCTACGTCGTCGCCATCACGGCCGCTGTGGCGATCACGATGCGCCGCTGGGCTGCCCGGGGCGGTCAGCCGGATCTCGTCTACGAAGTGGCCCTTGTGGGCGTCCCGGCAGGCATCCTCGGTGGGCGCCTCTACTTCATCGTCACGAGCTGGAGCGAAGTCCCACCGCACTGGTGGGGAGTCTTCGCCGTATGGCAAGGCGGCCTCGGGATCTGGGGCGGCATCGCGGGCGGCACTCTCGGGGGGCTGTCGGTCCTGCACCGCCGTGGCGTGAACATCCCGGCGTTCTTGGACGCTGCCGCTCCATCGCTGCTCGTCGCGCAGGCGATCGGGCGGATCGGCAACTACTTCAACCAAGAGCTCTTTGGAGGCCCTACGACGCTGCCGTGGGGTCTTGAGATCAGCCCGGCTCACCGCCCCGTCGGCTATGCGCAATACGCGACGTTTCACCCGACCTTTCTGTACGAGTTGATATGGAATCTCCTACTTGCCGGAGCCCTCGTGTGGCTCGGCCGGCACCGTCGCATCCGCGCGCCTGGCCTGTTCGCGCTGTACGTGGCGGGCTACTCGTTCGCGCGGATCGGCGAGGAGCTGCTGCGCGTCGACCCCGCGAAACACATCCTCGGCCTGCGCCTGAACTTCTACGTCGCGAGCATCTTGTTCCTCGCCGGGCTGGCCTGGTTCGTGCGCATCCAGCGCGGTACCAGGGTTGGCCCGACCGGCGCCGTGCGCCGCGGTGGCGCGCTGCTGGCGTCCGAATCGTCCAAGTAGCGCGCTTCCGCGGGCGTAGCGGACGGATCTGGAACAACGAGTGTTGCCACGGCCCAAACACGGACCGGGCCTCGGCGGTCCGGGACCGGCCGGGCTCGGCCGTTGGTTCAGTGTCCTGCCCGAGCGTTACCGACGGGCGAGTACGACGACCGGAATCTCCCTCTCAGTTCGCGTCTGATAGGCGTCGTAGTCCGGCCAGACCTCGGCCATCCGCGCCCACAAGCGCTCGCGCTCCTCGCCCTCGGCTGTGCTCGCGCGGACGGAGATCTCCTCGCCTCGAACCTGGATCGTGGCCTCGGGGTTGGCCATCAGGTTCTCATACCAGCCCGGATTGGCCGGCGCCCCGCCCTTGGAGGCGACGATCACCCATCGGCCGCCGTCCGTGCGATGGATCAACGGGGTGGTACGCGGCTCGCCGGAGCGACGCCCGTCGGTCGTCAACAGCAGGATCTCGGTTCCACGCCAGTGATAGCCACGCTCACCGCCGGTCTCGCGGTAGACACGGACGTGCTCCTCGCCGAAGAGGTCGTCGTCGGAGGTTTTCGCCATGAGTTGTTTGCTCCTCTCGTGTGGGTCCTCAGGCGCTCGGTGAGAGCTGCTGAACCCGGTCGGATCTGACATCGAGGGTCTGTTCGAGCCAGTCGACGTAGCGCTGCTGGAACAGCGCCATCGCGCTGATTAGACTTGGTATCACGGTCGCCTTGAGGACGTCGAACCGTGGTGTCCCGACCGGCTGCGCTCGTCACGGCCATCGGGGAGACGGTACTTCGCGTGCCACACGGGCCCCCGTACCCCGTCGGGTCGAAACACGTGCCCAGAGATCGGCAGTGGCTTGGGATGACCCATGCCACTCAGACCGACCCCGAGTAGTTTCTCGGGACCAATTAGGACCAAATTCGCGGAGCGACGCAGAAGCCAGTGTGGCAATCCCGCATTCTAGAGCCGAATTACGAGTGCCGGAGGAGGGACTCGAACCACCGACACGCGGATTGATGATTGGCGGCGCTGCCGTCTGAATCAGCCCTGCAGAGCCACATTCGGCGCGCTGAGGTTGGGTTAGCTTGGGTCATATTTGCCGAGTCCGGGACCAATCTCGGGACCAAGTGTCCGGCCCGTGATATCTGTCCGAGCGTACAAGCGGCATCGGCTGGTTTGCTGCTCGAGCGGCGCTCGGTGCTCGGCATGAGGTCGTGGACTTGCCTGCGCCGTAGGGGCCAAGGAACCCAGCGACCACGCCCGGTTGCGCGGTGAAGCTCAGGTCGTCGTCTCGCCGTATCGCATAGGCAGGCCACGCCTTCCGCCACTCGTGGGTCGCGTCGAAGCCCCGCCGCTGCGATTCGACGCTGGCGGCCCGGCGAACATCTGGTGAACACCTCACTGGGAACAATGGGAATGCCTCGGAATCGTCGATGAGGATGACCGCAATATTTGCGGGCGCTTTCTGCCGTTTCGTGCCCGTCGCTGCCTCGTTCACCCGCCCTGTTTGGCCTCGACAAGCATGAGGTCGCCCGTTCGATTCCGGTTGGCTTCGTACGGGCTGATATCGAGCAGCGACGTGCGTCCAGCGATGACTGGGGTCGCGACGCGCGCGATGCGCCTCGCCAGACTTGGCCGCCCACGCGAGGCTAGCGCCGGACGTTCCCCGCGGCGTGTCCCGCGGGGGGATCCTGTGGGGCCTGAGAACTAGAATTTGCGGCCGGCTTCATTCGCTATCGACGGGGAAAGAGACTGGATGACTGCGACTCGGCCTATGCTCTGCGTCGCTGAGCCAGGCCCGTTTGACCCGCGTACTGCCCTTCGACGAGGGCCAGTCGGCTTCGCGGCGGTCGTGAGCTTCGAGCTGAGCCGACGGGGCTGGCGCCGACCGCGCCTGCGCGCGCATCCGGCTAATCCGCCACGCCACCAGCCTCGGCGGGTCGAGACCGCGTTGGAGCGCCGCAACGCGCGTCCTCGGCATCACTACTCGCCGGGCGTAATCCGGATGAGCATCGGATGTGAGGACACGCCGGGCAGCTGGGCCGACCTCGAGCGGGCGCTGTGAACGAGCGGATCCTGCAGGAGCTCGCGCCCCAGGTCCTCGCCGCCGTCGCCCGCCGACTCGGCCGCTTCGAGCTCGCTGAGGACGCCACCCAAGAGGCGCTGATCGCGGCCGCGCAGCAGTGGCCGATTGAGGGCGTGCCGGACAGTCCGCGCGGCTGGCTGATCGCGGTCGCTACCCGCCGGCTGATCGACGCCCTGCGGGCCGAGGCGTCGCGCACCAGGCGCGAGGAGACCACGTTCGTCGAGGAGCCTCCGCCCGGCGCCGACGTCGCCGATGAGGACGACACGCTGACGCTGCTGTTCCTCTGCTGTCATCCGGCGCTGTCGCGGCCGTCGCAGCTGGCGCTGACGCTGCGAGCTGTCGGCGGCCTTACGACCGCGCAGATCGCCACCGCCTTCCTCGTGCCCGAGGCGACGATGGCCCAGCGGATCAGCCGCGCCAAGGCGACGATCGCGGACGCGGGCGGCCGCTTCGAGCCACCGGGCGATGATGAGCGCGCCGCGCGCCTGGGCGTCGTGCTGCACGTGCTCTACCTGATGTTCAACGAGGGCTACGCCGCGACGTCCGGCAAACAGTTGCAGCGATGCGAGCTCGCGCGCGAGGCGATCCGCCTGACGCGGATGACGCACGCGCTGCTGCCCGACGACGGCGAGGTCGCGGGGCTGCTGGCGCTGATGCTGCTGACCCAGGCGCGCAGTGGCGCACGCGATCGCTCCGACGGCACGCTAATCCCGCTCGCCGAGCAGGACCGCCTCAGCTGGGACGGTGCGCTCGTGAAGGAAGGAGCCCAGTTGATCCAGCAGACGCTGTCGCGCCCCTCATTGGGCCCCTACCAGTTGCAGGCGGCGATCGCGGCCGTCCACGCCGAGGCCACGACGGCCGCCGAAACCGACTGGCCGCAGGTCCTCAAGCTCTACGACCTGCTGCACGCGCTGGCGCCGAGCCCGGTCGTCACGCTTAACCGCGCCGTTGCGGTCGCGATGGTCGACGGCCCGCGCGCCGGGCTGGCCGACCTCGACGCGCTGGACGGCGACCACCGCGTCGCTGAGCACCACCGCCTCGCGTCCGTCCGTGCCCATCTGCAGGAGATGGCCGGCGACACGCACGCGGCGCTGGCCGGATACGAGGACGCTGCTCGCCGCACCACGAGCATCCCCGAGCAGCGATACCTCCAGGCCCAGGCCGAACGGCTGCGCGGCGATGTCGAGAGCCCGCCGACGGCTCCGACCATAGGGTAACCACCCCGACAACGAGGAGCATCCCGATGCGCTACATCCTGCTGATTTACCAGAACACCGAGGCCTGGAACGGCCTCCCCCAGGAGGACAAGGACGTCCTTATGCACTCCGCCGGCGACATCGTTCAGGAGCTATCGGCGAGCGGCGAGTGGGTCGGCGGCGAGGGCCTGGCCGACGCCTCGCAGGCACGCTCGACGCACGTGCGCCACGGCGTCGTCACCGTCACCGACGGACCGTTCTTGGAGGCTAAGGAGGCGCTGGCCGGCTACTGCATCGTCGATGTCGCCACTCCGGAGCGCGCCGAGGAGATCGCCGCGCGCTGGCCAGACGCCCAGCACTGGGGCATGGAGATCCGCGCACTGATGCACGGCGGCAGGGACGAGGGCTGACCGATGCTCACCATCTACGAGCACCCCTTCGCGCTCTACTGCCAGAAGGTCCTCTTCGCGCTCAACGAGCAGGGCGTCGCCTACGACGTCCTCGAGGAAGGGCGCGACTTCGATCGCGCTGAGCTGGCCGAGCTGTGGCCGCCGGCATCGATTCCGGTGCTGCGCGACGGCGACGAAGTGATCGGCGAGACGTCGATCATCATCGAGCACGTCGCCGGCGCGCGGCTGGTGCCTTCGCTGGAGGCCCGCAAGTGGGACCGCCTCTGCGACCAGTACATCTCCGACGCCGTCGGGGCGATCGTCTCCGACACGATCGAGGAGCGCTTCGACGAGCGCGCGGTCGCCAAGGCGCGTGGCCGGCTCGACATGGCCTACGGCATGCTCGAGGCGCAGCTCACGCAGCACGAGTTCCTCGCCGACGACACCTTCACGATCGCCGACTGCGCTGCCGCGCCGGGCCTGTTCTACGCGCTGGCGATCCACCCATGGGAAGAGACGACGCACCCACAACTGACGCGGTACTACCGCGCGTTGGCGCACAGGCCGTCCTTCGCCAAAGTGATGATGGACGCGCGGCCGTACCGGCACCTGCTCCCGCTGCCCTGGCCGGCCGATTTCGACCGCTACCACTAACGTCCCGGGACGTGCCGCGATGACCTCCTGAGGACTGCTTCCCTTGCGCAGATTGCGAGAGCCACAAAGCACCTGGAGATTCTCGGTCACCGTCATCCCCGCCGCGGCTCCACGGGACGATGTGATCGCCGTGCATCGCTCGCGGTACGCCGCTTCAACCGCACTCTCTCAAGTTGAGACGGCGACCAGGTCGGGCTGAGCGGGCGTCATGAGCAGCCCATCGCTGTCGGCTGGTCGACCAGCCGAGGGTGTCAACGATCGCGCCGCGGTGCCGAGGCGCACAGCGAAGGAAGCAATCAATCCGCCCATGGCTTCACGTGGCGGGACGGGCTCGTCTTGCTGTCCCGTCACTGCTTGCCCGTCGGAACAAGAGATGCCGCCGCATGCCGGAGGGGGGACTCGAACCCCCGACACGCGGATTATGATTGGCGCCAGTGAGGCCGGAATTGGCTTTGTAGAGGCCGTCGCGGAAAGGCGGCGGGCGGGTTGGCGGCGGCGGAGAACTGACGGTTTTGCGCGGCGGGTTGAGTATTGATCCGCGGCCTGGCTGGTAGCCGTGGGAGCTGAGGCCTGGTGGCGGGGCGTTCTTAGGCGGTGGCGGGGGCGGTGTTTGTTCGCCAGAGCTTGAGGATGTTGTGGGTGGTGGCTATGAGTCGCCACTCTGATCTGCAGGCCTGGATGCCTCTGCGTTGGAATCGAGCGATGCGCCGGTTGTGCTTGATCTGGCCGAAGACTGGCTCGATCGTGTGTTTTCGCTGGCTGTAGAGCGCGCGTCCGGTGTCGCTGGCGATGACCTGGCGCATGAAGTCGTAGCGTGGCCCTTTGCGGTTCGCTCCGGGGCTCCGTTTGGAGTGCTGCCCGTCGGGTGGCACGAGTTGCCTCATTCCTCTGGCGGCGAGGTTCTCGATCTGCTCGCTGGCCCAGAAGCCGGCGTCAGCGAGCACAACATCGATCTGTTCGCTGATCCCAGCCGCGGCGAGTTCCCCAACGGCGGCGTCCGCGAGCGGCTCCAGTAGCCCGTAGTCGTTGCCGTTCCCGATGATCTCGGCAGCGATAATGATCTGCTCGCTGGTCGCAGCAGCTTGCGCGTTATAGCCCTGGATGAACCCCTGCTGTGTCTTGACCGACCGTGAATCGCGGTCGGTGATGTTGACTCTCGTGTGCGACGGGACCTGCTCCGACGGGCCTTTTGGTGTCCGTCCGCGGATCTTGTGGCCCTGCTCGGCCTCGAGTTCGGCGCGTTGCTGCATGCGCTCGCGGTGAGCGTCCTTGGCGGCCTGGTGCTCGGCCTCGATCTGGCGCTTGGCTTCTTGCAGGCGCGCTCGACGCGTCACCGGATCGGCCAGCTCCTGTGGCAGCTCATCACCGCGGGCGTCCCCGAACTCGTCATGCCCAAGCCAATCCCGCAAACTCGGCGGCATCAACAACGCCTGATCACGATCACACCACAGAAAGTTCTGAGCCATCCCAGAACCCTCTTAAACCCGCCGGACAGAACCCCCCTTTGCGCGACAGCCTCTGTAGACCCAAATTAGATGGGGTGAGGTTGGGCTAGTCGAGGTCATGTGTGCCGAGTCGGGGACCAAGTTCGGGACCACATTTCGGATGGCGGCACGTGTCCGATCGTAGATGTCGCGGACGTCATTCGGCGTGGGCGCGGAGCGTCGGGCGGCGAGTGACGCCGCAAACCCGCATTGCAGAGCGTAAAAGCCCGCCGTGCGACTCAGCCCGCGCTTTGCGCGGTCCAGCCCTCTGCTGCCAGGCTGAGGCTCGGGGCGGCGGCCAACAGCTGGCGCGTGTACGGGTGCTGCGGCGATTCGAGCATCGACCCGGTGGGCCCGCGCTCGCAGATGACGCCGTTCTCGAGCACGAGCGTCCGCTCGGCGATCGAGGCTACGACGCCGAGGTCGTGGGTGATGAATATCAGCGACAGGCCGAAATCGTGGCGCAACTCACGCAGGAGCTCCAGGATCACGGCTTGCACGGATACGTCGAGAGCCGACGTGATCTCGTCGCAGATGATCATCTCCGGCTCGGCAGCGAGGGCCCGTGCGATCGCCACTCGCTGGCGCTCACCGCCTGACAGCTCGCGTGGGTAGCGGCGGGCGGTCGCCGCCGGGAGGCGGACGGCTTCGAGCAGACGGCTGACCTCCTCACGCCCGTCCCTATGGCTCATGCCGCGGAGCACACGCGCCGGTCTGGCGACTTCGTCGGCGACAGTGTGCCGCGGGTTCAGGGCCTGATAGGGATCCTGGAAGACGATCTGCAGGCAACGCCGCTGCTCAGTGCTCCTGCGCCGCGCTTGAAGCGGGAGCGGCGTGCCGTGCAGGAGGATCTCGCCGGTGGCGGTTGGGTGCAGCCCGGCGATCACGCGGCCTGTGGTCGTCTTCCCGCTGCCCGACTCGCCGACGAGCGCCATGCATGCGCCTCGCTCGACGGTGAAGCTGATGTCCTCGATCGCCACCATCGTCTCGTGGCGAAAGCGGTACTCGGCGCGCAGCGCGCGCACCTCGAGTACGACCGGCTCGTGCGGATGCTCTGCTTGGCTCTTGAGGTTGGCGGGCGTGACGGAGTGCGCCGCCGGAGGCGGAGTCTGCTGCCACTCGTAACAGTGCACCTCGTGATCCGAAGCGACCTGCTCGGCCGCCGGGAACGCCGTCTCGCAGAGGTCGACCTTCTGCGAGCAGCGCGAGGCGAACGGGCAGCCCTGCGGCCACTCTCCGACGCCGACGGACACGCCGGGCATCGGCTCGAGCGTCCGCGGCCGACGGTGGTCCGGCGTGGATGCGACGAGCCCGCGCGTGTAGGGATGGCGCGGTTCGCGCAGGACCGATTCGACTGGGCCCTGCTCGACGATGCGGCCCCCGTACATCACCGCGATCCGACTCGCGATCTGCGATACGACGGCGAGGTCGTGGGTGATGTAGAGCATCGCCGCGCTCTGCTCGTCGCGCAGGCGCATGAGCTCCTTGAGGATCCGGTCCTGCGTGACGACGTCCAATCCGGTCGTCGGCTCGTCGAGGACGATCAGCGCGGGTTCGGGCGCCAGTGAAGCCGCGATGCAGACGCGCTGCTGCTGGCCGCCGGAGAGCTGGTGGGGGTAGCGCTCGGTGAAGCTGCGCTCATCAGGCAGCCCGACCCGATCGAACAGCGCCACGCTCAGCTGTTCGGCGTCGGCTTCGCGGCGGTGTGCGGCGATCATGTCCTGGACGCTCTGCATGACGCGCCGTGACGGGTTGAGCGCGGCGCCGGGGTTCTGCGGCGTATAGGAGATCAGGCGGCCGCGGGCACGCTGGAAGTCGCGGTCCACGGTGAGCGCCTCGCCGTCGAGGACGATCTCGCCCGCGGTCATCACGAGGCCGCGGCCGTTGTGGCCGAACAGGGAGAGTGCGGTGGTGGTCTTTCCGGACCCGGACTCACCAACGAGCCCGAGGATCTCGCCGGGGTTGACGCGCAGGTCGATGCCGTCGACCACGGGCGTGCCGTCGTCGAGCTCGACGCGGATGCCGCGGGCTTCGAGCGCGCAGCTCGCGGATGCGCCGCTCACCGGTTGCTCGACCTTCCGAGATGACGGACGTAGGCGTCGCCCAGCAGGTTGACGCCTAGGATCAGGAGCACGAGCGCCAGCGCCGGAGCCACGACGGCCCAAGGGTTGGTCGGGATCACGCTCCGGTTTTCGGAGATCATCAGGCCCCAGTCGGAGGCCGGCGGGCTGAGCCCGAGGCCGAGGAAGTTGACGCTCGCGATCAGGATGATCGACCAGCTGAACCTGACGCCGAGGTCGGCGATGATCGGCGCCATGATGTTGGGCAGGATCTCGCGCCGCAGGATCGCGCGGCGTTTCTCTCCTCTGGCGACTGCGGCCTCGACGTAGCCGCGCGTCGCTGTCTCGGCCGCGGCTGTGCGGACGATTCGCGCGACGCCCGGGAACAGGACGACGGCGGCGCCGAGGACGAGCACCCATGATGCTCCGCCGAGCGCCGTGACGAGCACGAGCATCACGAGGATCGCCGGCATCGAGATGAAGATGTCGACCGTGCGCATCGTGATGCTGTCCAGGGGCGTGTTACGCGCGTATCCGGCGAGCAGCCCGAGCACCACACCGACGACATAGGTCGCGAGGGTCGCGAGCGCTCCGAGCGTGAGCGCGGTCCTCCCGCCGGACAGGGCGCGGCTGAAGACGTCACGTCCGAGCTGATCGAGCCCCAGCGGCGAGCCGCCGATGCTCGACTGGCCGGGAATGCCGATTGGCTGCTCGGGCGAGTGCGGAGCGATGAACGGCCCGAATAGCGCGACGAAGACGATCAGGACCAGGAACACGAGACCGACCTGCGCGCCGCGGTCCTGCGCAATGAACGCCGGGATCCGGGGGCGGCGGGAGCGGGAAGGCGACGGCGTCGCGACGGCGGCGCTCATGCGAGCTCGGTCCTGAGCTTGGGCACGAGGAACACTACGAGCAGGTCGGCGAGCAGGTTGATCAGGATGTAGACGGCCGCGAGCACGATCACGGTCGATTGCACGGCGGTGACATCGCGCTCGCTCACGGCCTGAACCAGGTACGTGCCGATTCCCGGATAGCTGAAGACGCTCTCGACGACGATGATGCCTCCGACGAGATATTGGACCGTCTGCGCGACGATCTGCACGCTCGGTGCGAGCGCGTTTCGCAGCACGTAACCCCAAAGCAGCGTTCGGCCGCGCAGGCCGTTGAGCTGCGCGACGTGGACGTAATCCTCTTGCAGCACCTCGATCACGCCGGAGCGGACCTGCCGGATGCCAGCGGCCAGTGAGGCGAGCAGCAGCGTCAGCACCGGCAGCACGAGCACTTCGATGTTCGACAGCGGCCCCGTGCCCGGCGGGACGAGCGAGACGGGCGGGAGCGCGCCGAGCCAGGCGAAGAAGACGACGATCAGCAGCGTCGCGGTCACGAATTCCGGGAGCGCGGCGAAGACCAGCGCGGGGGTCGAGATCAGATGGTCGACCTTCCTGCGTGCGTGGATGCCGGCGAAAGCTCCCAAAAGCAGCGTCAGCGGGATCAGCAGTACGGTCGTGAGGAGCGCGAGCACGGCGCTGTTTTTCAGCGGCGTTGAGATGGCGTGTGCGATCGAGGGTTCGGGTGAGTTCTGTGCGACGGCGACGGCGGAGTTGCCGAGGTCGCCGTGGAGCAGCCCGCCGAGCCACGAGATGTACCTGTGCTCGATCGAGTGGTCGAACCCGAGCCGGCGTTCGAGTTTGTGCAGCGCCGGTGGAGTGGCGTTCCGTCCAAGCGTCAGTTCCGCGGCGTTCCCGGGCAGCACGTTCGTGGCCGCGAAGACGAGCACCGAGAGCGCAAGCAGGGTGCCGAGTCCGGCGGCGATGCGACGCAGGACGAAGGCGCCGGTGGGGTGCCTGGCGCGCAGGCCTCGCCGAGAGGCTGGCGCGCCCGACGCCGCTCGGTCGGGCGGAAATCTTGCCGGCGGCCCTGCCGTGGGGGAGGGTCCCGTAGGCGGGGTGCCCGTGAGGCTATCCGGAGGGCCTGCCGGTGTCAGTCCGACCACCTGTCCTCGAAGCGGCTCCTCTGGGCGTGGTCCGGGCTAGGCATCGGCACCGGTTGGCGCGCTGCGGATCAGCTTCTTGTTGACGAACTCATCTGCTCCGTAGCGTCCGAGCTCGCGCCCGAAGCCGGAGCGCTTGAAGCCGCCGAACGGCAACTCGGGGCTGTCGGCGCCGACCAGGTTGATGTAGACCATTCCCGTTTCAAGCTGGTCGGCTACGCGCGCGGCCTGCTTCGGATCTGTCGTCATCACGTAGGAGCCGAGCCCGAAGGGCGTGTCGTTGGCGAGCGCGACTGCCTCCTGCTCGGAGGTGACCTTGTAGACCTGTGCGACCGGTCCGAAGAACTCTTCCTGCGAGGCGGCGTCACCGGGCTTGATCCCGGTCAGGATCGTCGGATCGAAGAAGTTGCCCTCGCGTGTGCCGCCCAGCTCGACCCGGGCGCCATTCGCGACGGCGTGCTCGACTTGGTCCTCGAGCCGGTCCGCCGCGAGCTTCGATGACAGCGGCCCGACGGCGGTGTCCGCAGCGGTCGGGTCGCCCGTGCTTGCCGCGGCGAGCTGCTGCTTGAACTGCTCGAGGAACTCGTCGTAGAGCGTGTCGAGGACGATGAACCGCTTCGCGGCGTTACAGGACTGGCCGGCGTTGTCGAGCCGTGCTTCGGCGGCCTTCTCGGCGGCCGCCGCCATGTCATCGGTGGAGAGCAGGATGAAGGGGTCTGAGCCTCCGAGCTCGAGCACCACCTTCTTCAGTTGCGCCCCGGCGATCGCCGCAACGGCGGCGCCGGCGCGCTCGGAGCCGGTGACCGACACGCCCCGCACGCGGGGGTCGGCGATCACCGACGCGATCTGCTCGTTGCTCGCGAAGATGTTCTCGTAGCAGCCCTCCAGAAAGCCGGCGTCGTTGAAGATCTGCTGAATCGCCTCGGCAGACTCCGGGCACTGCGGCGCGTGTTTGAGCAGGATCGTGTTCCCGATCACGTGGTTGGGGCCGGACAGGCGCGCCACTTGGTAGTAGGGGAAGTTCCACGGCATGATCCCGAGCAACACGCCGTAGGAGCTGCGGCGCACGATGGCGGTGCCCTCGCCTCCGAGCAGCTCGATCGGCTCGTCGGCCGTGAGGCTCTCGGCATTCTCGGCGTAGAAGCCGTAGATCGCGGCGCAGAAGTCGACCTCCATGAGCGCCTGCTCGATCGGCTTGCCCATCTCTCTCACGATGATCTCGGCCAATGGCTCGCGCCGCTCGGCATGGAGCTGGCCGACCTTGGCGATCAACGCGCCACGCTCGGCGGCTGTCGAGTCGGCGCGCCAGGCTCGATGCGCCGCATCGGCGCGCTCGACCGCGTCCGCGAGCTCGTCATCTGTGATCTGCGGGTACTCCTTGACTGTCTCGCCTGTGGCGGGGTTTGTCACCGCGTATATGCTCATGGGCTTCCTCTCAGCGCGCGGTCGTGGGTGTCCTGGAAGGTTCCGACACGACGTCGTCGGGGGCGCCGCCGTGTTCTTGGCGGGCCGGTATCGCGGGTATTTCGATCAGACGCTTGAGGATCTTGCCGGTCGGTCCGGTGGGTAGGCGCTCGACCGCCCAGATCCGGCGCGGGTACTTGTAGGAGGCCAGGTGCTGCTTGGCATGCGCGAGCAGCTCGTCGACCTCGCAGACCGCGTCCGCGCGCAGCCGCACCGCGGCCGCGACCTCCTCGCCGAGCGTGGGGTGGGGGACACCGATGACGGCAGCTTCTGCGACGGCCGGGTGCACCAACAGCACGTCCTCGACCTCGCGCGGATAGACGTTGAAACCGCCGCGAATGATCAGCTCCTTCTTGCGCCCAGCGATCGACAGGTAGCCGTCTGCTTCGAGGTAACCGAGATCTCCCGTGTGGAACCAGCCGTCTGCGGTGAGTGCCTCGGCGGTCTCCTGCGGGCGGTTCCAGTAGCCCTTCATGATGTTGTGGCCGCTGACGAGGATCTCTCCGAGCTCTCCGGCAGCTGCCGCCCGTCCCCGGTTGTCAGCGATCTTCACCTCGACTCCGGGTATCGGGGGACCGACCGAGCCGGGCCGGCGGTCGTGTCCCGGCGGATTCAGAGTGACCAGCGGCGAGGTCTCCGAGAGGCCGTAGCCCTCGCGAACCTCGCAGTGAAACCGCGCTTCGAACGCGCGCATCAGGGGCGGCGGCATTGGCGCGCCGCCCGACACGCAGAGCTCGAGCGCGGTGTCCGCGGGACCGGCTGGGGCCTCGAGCAGCTGCGAGAACATCGTGGGCACGCCGGCGAAGAACGTCACACGGTGCTCGCCGATCGTGTCCGCCGCGGCGCTGGGCGAGAAGCGCTCGAGCAGCGACACACACCCGCCTGCGCCGAGCGTGGCGTTCAGGAGCCAGGTCTGTCCGAAGGAGTGAGACAGCGGCAGCGCGCCGAGCGCGACCGTCGCGGCGTCGATGCCGGTCGCCTCGATGATCGCGGCGGCGTTCCGTGTGAGGTTGCGTTGCGTGAGCTGCGCGCCCTTTGGGCGGCCGGTGGTACCGGACGTGTAGATGATGACGGCGGTGTCCTCGCCGTCACGGGGCGCGATCTGCGGCTCGTGAGTGCCGGCCGAGTGGTAGGACTCGGCCCCCACGGCGATCGTCTCCGTGCCGGATGTGACGGGTGGCTGCTGTCGGCCTTCCGCCCACACGAACGCGAGGCGGGCTTCTGCGTCTTCGAGGCAGAACTCGGCTTCGCGGCTGCGCAGCAGTGTCGAGATCGGCACCACGATCGCGCCCGCCTGGAGCACCGCGTAGTAGAGAATCGCGAACTGCGGGACGTTGGGGAGGATCAAGCCGACTCGGTCGCCGGCCCGGACGCCGTGCTCGAAGAGAAGCGCGGCGGCCTCAGCGATGCTCGCGTCGAGCTCGCCGTGGGTGATCGTCTCCGTGCCGAGGCGCAGTGCCGGCGCACCTGGAGGGCGCCCGCTCGCGTGCAGGAACGACCGTGCGATGTTCTCGTCGCCGGCGGCGCTCATCCGGTCATGAGCCATCCGCCGTCGACCTCGAGAACCTGGCCGGTGGTGTACCCGCCGCCGTCCGAGGCGAGGTACAGGACGGCTTCGGCGATCTCATCGGGCTGGCCGAACCGGTCGAGCGGGGTGCTGCGCCGGGCGTTCTCGAGATGATCCGCCGGGATTCCCCAGTCGGCCTCCCAGTTCGCCGCGATCGCACCGGGGGCCACGGCGTTTACGCGTATCTCGGGGGCGAGGTCGCGGGCGAGAGCAGCGGTGAAGCCGCGGATGGCGCCCTTTGCGGCGCAGTATCCGACAGCGACCGAGTTGACGAGGTTGTCTTTGTCGGTGCCGTTGCCGTAGGAGCCGGAGAAGTTCACGATCGCGCCGCCTCCTGCCTCGCGCATGTGGGGAATCACCGCTTTGCAGACGCGTGCGGTGCCAAGCACGTCGACCTGGAGCAGCTGCGCGAGGTCATCGGTGTCGAGCGCGTCGAAGCGGACTGCGTCGCGAGCGTCGATTCGTCCCGCCGTGTTGACGAGGATGTCGATTCGGCCATACCGCTCGACCGTGGCTTGGACGAGGCCGGCGACCGACTGCTCGTCGGTGACGTCGAGATGCGCCGCCTGTGCCTCTCCACCGGCGCCGGTGATCTGCGCGGCGTTCTCCTCGGCAGCGTCATTCGAAGTCCGATAGGTGAGGACTACCTTGGCCCCCTCGCGACCGAAGGCACGAGCGGCGGCACCGCCGAGCACACCGCCCGCGCCGGTCACGATCGCGACACGGCCGGCGAAGCGCGCTCCGTTGTTCCATTGCCTGTCCACGTGCTCTCCGGCGAAACCGTACCATACGGACTGGACACTGTGTCTAATACACGCGCGGCGGCGTATGATCGTGGCCATGCCGGAAAGTCGACGGGAGATGCTCGCTCGGCTGATGGGCGATGCTGGCAGGACGGCGCGCCCACTGCTCGGGAGGCGGCTTGCCGAGGTCGAGCGCGCTCTGGGTGCCGAGGAGGGCGATGCGGCTCGACGTGCGGGCGCGGTGGCGAACCCCGTCTCGCGGCAGCGCGTCGTCCAACTCGCGCGTGAGCTGGACGTGCCTGTGGCGGAGGCGACGCTGAGCGGGATGACGCGCGTGAGCCTCGCGCTGACGATCGGACAAGGCCGTCGCGATCTCCCCTCGGCAGGCGAGCGGCACGAGCGGGAGGCGCTGACGCTCTCACTCCGCGAGCCGCTGCTGACGGGCTCGGATCTGTCTCCCGGTGTTGGTGCTCTGCGGCTCGCACCTGTGGCGAGCGGAGGTTGGAGCCTGCGCCACGACGCCGATGCCGACCCCGGAGCGGGCCACGTGGCGCACCCACTGCTCGGGGACGGCGCTGTCGGCCTGCTCGCCTCCCGCGAACTGGTGCTGCCGCGCCAATGGTCGGACGAGGTCGGCGAGCTGGGTCTCGACGAGCTGGGGGTCGAGGCGTGGGGGCGTCTCCGGGAGCGCTTGGCGGCGGAGCAGGAGCGTGAGCTCTTCGGCGAGTCAGACGGCGTGATCTCACATCGCTGGCTCGGCCTGCCCGACGATCGCTCAGGCAGCATGCCGCTCGAGTGCGAGCTGCGCGCCAGGGGCCTCTTCGAGCACGGAGTCGCGCCCTCTGCGCACGAGCGCGACGGCGAGGTGGACTCCCAATGCTCGCGATGGCGGCTGCTGCTGCAGCTGAGCGGCGATCGGCGGATCGGCTGGCATTGGGGAGAGCGCGGCGAGCGACTCTACGTGTGGATGACGCGAGAGGACATGCGCGAGGGCCGTTTCGACGATGCCCAAGTCGTCTTGCGATAGCCCGCCGGGGCGCTCACACCTGCAATGGCCGCGGCGTGTTCTCGCCGCCGGTGAGGGCGTGGCGCGCGAGCGCGACGGCGGCGCCCCTGTCGATCTCGGCGAGCAGTCCGGTCGCGGCGAGGATGTAGTCGCGGTCGATGGCGATGCGCGGTCGGCGCGGGACCAGGCTGCGGCTCTCGCAACGCGCGATCGCCTCGCTCAGCACTTTCTCGGCTTGGGGCGAGCGCACGAGGATGCCTCCGGTGCCGAGGAGCAGACGAAGCTCGCGCAGGTCGGGCCCGTCGGCGCTGATCCGCGCCGGCTGGCCTGGGCTCGAGGTCACCAGCAGCGTGCCGCAATGGCGTCTCAGCGCGTGGTGTGCGCAGGAGGTCGCGAGAGCCTCGTCGAGCTGCCACTCGGCTGGCGTGCGGGCGGTGAAGTCGGGCGTCTCGGATCTCATCTCGGCGGCCTCGCGCAGCGTCGCCGGGTCGTTACGCTCGTTCAGCCACTCGTGGTCGGTTTCGAGTACTGAGATGGCGTTGGAGCGCAGCCCGAGGTCGCCCTGGACGGAGCGCAGCACGGGCAGCACGGGGACCAACGGTCCCTCGATCCCTGGGCCGCTGCCCGGGTTGTCGGTGACGGTATGCACGTCGGTCGTCGCACCGCCGATGTCGACGATCGCCACATCGCCGTTGATCTCGGCGAGCAGCCGCGTCGCCTGGAGTACCGCTTCTGGCGTCGGCATGATCACGTCGCGGAAGAACTCGGGGGCTTCGGTGAGACCCTTTCCGCGGATCACGTGGCGCACGAACGCCTCGGAGATCGCCCCGCGAGCCGGCTCTATGTCGACAGCTCCTATTCGCGGCATCACGTTGGCCACGACCTCGACATGGCAGCCTGCGGCGGCCAGCGTGGCCGCGACGGCCTCGGCGACGCGCGTGTTGCACGCGACGATGACGTGCGCGTCGACCGCGCCGGCAATGACCGTGGCGTTGGCGAGCACGAGTTGCTCCTGGCCGCCGTCGGTGCCGCCGCAGAACACGATCACATCGGGGTCGTAACCGCGCAGCGCCTGTCGGTCCTCTGTCGTGAGGTTCCCGTGCAGCACGAGCCCGACCTTGGCGCCGGCGTTCAGCGCGGCCTGCCGCGCGACGGCGGCCGTCAGGTCCTCGATCAACCCCACGGCGGCCACCCGAAGGCCGCCGGCGGCGCTTGACGCGGCCCGTTTCAGGCCGATCTCGACGGGCGTCTCGAGTCCGGCGGTCGCCTGCTCGAGAGCGGCATGGAACCCGCGCATGACGTCGCTCGTCGCAGTGGTCGGGGACTGCGCGGTGCTGATCAACCGCCCGCTGCCCAGCTCGACGAGCGTGACCTTCGTGAAGGTGCTCCCGAAGTCGGCGAGGACCGCCGCGGTCACGCCGGGGCGGCGCGACGCTCGGGCGTGCCGATCTCGCCGATCAGCTGCTCGATGCCCGCGGGGGTGCTGACCCCGATCTGCGCAAGGTCACCACGAACATCGATGGGGATCTCCGAGCCGTCGACATCCTCGTTGAGGACGCCTCCCATGTAGATCTTGGTCTCCGCCATACCGGCCTTGCGCAGCTCGTCGCTGAGCTTGGTGGCAAACGAGCGTGCGACGCCGTTGTGGGTGGTGACGACGACGGCCTCCGCGTCGGTCTCGACCGCGACCTTGGCGATGTCCTCGGGGTCGCGGTTGATGCCGAAGTCGGTCACGTCCGCGCCGACCGCCTCAAGCGTCGAGACGAGCAGGAACTCGGCGAATTCGTGGACGTCGGTGGAGCTGACGACGACCTTGCGTCCGATCAGCCTCGGGTCCTCCTCGCGCACGGACAGGTTCTCGAGCAGTCGCGTGCGCTCTTTCATCGTCTGGCGCACGAGGTCGGTCTCGAGCACGGGCCTGCGTCCGCCGGGATACGCCGGGTCGACATCACCGGCACCGAAGAGTTCCTCGCATGCGTGTGCGCCCAGGCGCCTCAGCACAAACAGGATCCTGGCTGGGTCCTCCAATCCGATGCCGGCGTCGCGGAGCGTGCTCTTGGCGTTCTCGAAGAACCGACGGCCGCCGGCGAGGAGGGTGTCGCGCAGTGCCTCGATATGGGCCCAGTCGATTGTTGGCGCGACCATCTCGGCGTAGGGGTCGAGACGTCGGCTGACGGCTTGCACCGCTGCCACCTCCTGCCACGTGGGGATGCGCTCAGTCTCGGTGACCGGGACAGCGATCGGCGCGCCGCCGAGGCGGTACCTGCGGTCGAGGAGCTTCATGAACAGCACGTCGCTGCTCATAACCGCGAAGTTGCCTTCGATGTCCGAGGTGTTGCCGATCGTGTCGCCTTGGACGAAGGCGTTGGGTACGCCTTCGTTGACGTCGTTGAGCGCGAGTGTCAGCGCCGACTTGGTGATCGGGTCGGTCGTGAGCCCGCCCCAGCTGATCGAGAACTCCGCGCCGCAGAGGTCGCGTGCGATGAAGCGCTCGAGCATCGCCCAACCGACGTAGTTGGCATAGTCGCGGAACACGCCGGGGTAGCCGTCCTCGAGGTAGGTGTCGAAGCAGACGCCCTCGGAGCGCACGCCGGCGAGCACGCCGATGGCCTTCAGGAAGGCCATCGTCTGTGCCACATCGTCGTCCCAGTAGGGCCAGCGCCAGCTGTATTGGCTGAACGTGCCGATGTAGGTGACGCCGACGGACAGTGCGTCGACGACGTTGTCGAGCGAGCCGGGGCCGCCGATGCTGTTGTCGGCGGACTCGGGCTGCATCGGAACCGTGTGCGTGAGCTCCCACCAGTCCTGCTCGGTCCACAGCACCGGCCCCGTCTCCTGCGGGGCGCTCGCGCGAAGCTCCTTCGGGAGCCCCATGCGCCTCTCTGCGAGCAGGTTGAAGCGGTCGGGCGGCCGGACGCCGCGTCTGAGCGCGTCCTCGTAGATCAGCCCCATCGCCTCGCGGGTCTCCGCCCACGTCGCCAGGCCGATGTTCATGCACGTCGAGGGGATCCCGTGCTCGCGCGCGTGGAGTCGGTACTCCATCTCCGAGCGAAAGCCCTTCTCCTCGAGGTACATCGAGGGGGCGCGCTCGAGCTTGCGGCCGATCGCCTTTCCTTCTTCGACCGCCTCTCGGCCGTCCGGGAGGCCGTCAGGGAGTAGCGAACGAAGGTCAATGTCTGTCATCGACGTGATCCTTTCGAGCGCATGGGCGGGGTACCCCGACTACCGTCCTCAGACCAGCCAGCCGTCCTGTAGACGCCAGTTGTTGTAGCTGAAGCCGGCGCCGGCTGACAGGCCGTGCACGTTGTTGGCTGCTGCATCGATATAGGGAAGGTTTCCCCATACCAGGTAGCCGCCTTGGTCGAACTGCGCCTGCTGGCATTCGTGCCAGAGTTCCTTGGCTTTCGCAGGATCGGTCGCCGCGATCGCTTCGGAGATGAGCTTCTCGGCGGCTGCGGCATTCGCCTGCTTTCCCCATTGGGTGTCCGGATAGGGCGCCGAGGAGGTGTACTCGGTGAGGTAGGCGAGCGAGAGCGAGCCGACAGGTTGGTCGACCTCGTAACCGAACGGCCGTGTGAGGAAGCCGCCGGCGGGCGTGAAGTAGGTGGCGGCGCTCTCGGTCTTGACGTTCACCTTGATTCCCGCGGCGGACGCCTGCTCGGCCAGGATCGTCGAGGACTCGACCATGCCGGGGAGGAAGTTGGTGGTCGGCAGCGTGAAGGTCTGCCCGAGCACGCCGGCTTCCTTGAAAAGCGCTTTGGCTTTTTCGGGGTCGTGAGCGGCCTTGAGATCTTCCGCGTAGTAGGCGGTGCCGGGCGCGAGCAGGTCGTTGCCGATCGTGCCGAAGCCGGACCACGCGCCGTCGATCATCGCTTGGCGGTCGACGAGGCTCTTGAAGCCCTGGCGGACGCGCACGTCGGCGAACGGGCCCTTGTCGACTCGCATCGCGAACATGTAGCTCTCGGCTGCGACCTTCGAAGAGAGGATCTGGACCTGTTTGGAGGTGATCTGCTGTCGCGCTGTCAGCAGGGGCAGTGTGGGGAACAGGTTCACCTTGCCCGAGAGCAGCGCGTTGAAGATGGCGTTGTTGTCGGTGAAGGAGGAGTTGACAACGAGCCGTTCGACGTAGGGCTTGCCGTGCTCCCAGTAGTCCGGGTTGGCCTCGAAGACGCTCTCGGTGCCCGGGGTGAAGGACACGAACTTGAACGGTCCGGTACCGACGGGATGGCGCGCGGCCGACTTCGCCGTGGCGCCGTTCTGGACGACTGGGAAGTCGTAGTACGCGAAGATCGTCGGGAACTCGGCGACAGCGTAGTGGAGCGGGACTTCGACGGTCAGGTTGCCGCGCTTGCGAACGCTCTTGAAGTCGACCATGCCGGCGAGGATCGCCGAGGAGAAGTTTTCTTCAGGGTTCGACCAGCTGGCTTGGAAGTTGTAGACGACGTCGTCGGCGGTGAAGGGCTTGCCGTCGTGCCAGGTGACGCCTTCGCGAAGCTTGAACGTCCAGATCGTCGCGTCCTTGTTCGGCTCGGCCGACAGCGCCAGGCCGGGCACGAGCGGCGTGACATTCTTACCGAGATAGAAGAGGTTGTTGTAGAGCGTGAAGTTCCGGACGAAGTCGGGGGTGCCGACTGCGGTTCCGGGGAACAGGTTCTCCTCCGAGCCTCCGCTGATGACTCCAACGGTGAAGGTGCCGCCTCGTTTCGGCGTACCGCCGGGAAGTTCAGCGAGCGCGCCGGCGGGGGCTCCGCCGGACCCGGAGGTGGTGGCGCTGCTCCCACAGGCGGAGAGAATGCTCGCCGCGCCGGCGGCTGCCGCACCCACGGCGGCGCTCTTCGAGATGAAGGACCGGCGGGTAAGCCCGTCGGTACCGAAAAGGCTGTGCTGCCCCGCGTTCTCATCCATCGTCGGCGCCCCTTTTAACGGTTGCGGATCAACGTTCGGTTGACGTCGCGGAAAACCTACCAGAGCGGTGGACAGTATGTCCAGCGCTCTGCGGAGATCTCGGAGATCCGGAAAACGGCGCGGTCTCCTCTGGACCGCAGTCGCGTGCGCTGCACCCCGATGTCGTCTGGGTTCGCTTGGGCGCGAGCCGCTCCGGCGGGAGCCGGCGAACGTTCCTTGGACAGCCTGTCCATCATCAGGATGGCGCTAGACTTTCCCGAGTCGAACCGGCGGGGACCGTCGGCGCCGCCCCCGGAGGGGCGCTGCTTCATGTACGACGATCAAACGAGCGATTCCGCCGACAACCCCAGTTACGAGGCGATCCTCGCAGCCTCGAAGGAGCTGTTCCTCGAGCGCGGATTTCCGGCGACGTCGATGGCGGCGATCGCGGCGCGCGCCGGAGTGGTGCGAGCGACGATCTACAACAACTTCGACGATATGGAGGCGATTCTCGGGGAGATCATGCGCCGCTACGTCGCCGGCTATGTGGCGATCCCGCAGCAGCTTCGCGAGGAGGCGATGCCCGACCAGACGCCGGCCGACCTGATCGAAGCGATGATCCACCGCGCCATCTCGTGGCGGATCGAGAATGCCGAGCTGCGGCCGCTGATCGACCTGAGCAAGCATCTCCCGAGCTCGCCGTGGGGAGCGCTCAACGCGAAGGCCGACGAGGCGATGTACGGATGGATCTTGGAGATTCACTCCGAAAGCGCACGCCGCGGGCTGCTCCGAGAGGGTCTTGATCTCGAGTTCTCGACGAAAGCGCTGTACGCGATGATCGAGGCGGTGCTGTCGTCGTTCGACCTGGCGGCGGGCAAGCGCCAGATCGACGACGCGGTACGCCAGCTGACGCTGCTGCACTGGCACGCGCTGTATGTGGTCGAGCCCGACGAGGTCGGCCCTGCGTTCCGAATGACGGGTCAGCGGCGCAGCTCGAGGCGTCGTCTGCAGAAGGCGGAGCGGTGATCAGCGGGCGGCGAAGGGGTCTCTGTTCGCGCTCGGCGCCGCTGGATGAATCGCGTTCTGGACAGCCTGCCCAACCCGCTGGACATGTTGTCCAACCGTTGCTAGGCTGGCGGCGATGGGACCGCACTCAGACCTGCTCTCGCGACTTCGAGTGACAGACGCGGGCCCCGAGGCGCTGAACGCCTCGGATCTCGCGCACCTGATCCATCCGCTGACGGACCACATGAAGCTCAGCTCCACAGGCGCCCAGATCGCGGTCGGAGGGGAGGGGTGCGAGCTGGTGATGATCGACGGGCAGCGGCTCCTCGACGGCCTGGCCGGCCTGTGGACGGTGAATCTCGGCTACGGGCGTGAGGACCTGGTCGAGGCGGCCACCAAACAGATGAAAGCTCTGCCGTACTGCTCGACGTTCGGCGGTGGCGCGAGCATCCCGGCGATCGAACTCGCTGAGCGCATAGCGCAGATGACGCTCGGCGCCGACAGCGGCGTTTTCTTCACGAGCGGTGGCTCCGAGGCCAACGAGACCGCGATCAAGCTCGCCCGTTACTACTGGCGGCGCACAGGCAGGCCCGACAAGCAGATCGTGCTCGCGCACGAACGCGCCTACCATGGCCTGGTCGGGAGCGCGACGGCCGCCACCGGCCTGGCCGCGTACCGGCAGGACTTCTCGCCGCTCGACGAGTACGTCCAGCACGTGCCGCCCCCGTACCAGTACCGGTGCAGCGCCGGGGTTCCCTGCCACGCGGGCAGCTGCCCGGTGTGTCGCGGCGAAGCTCTCGAGCAGCGCATCGAGGCGCTCGGCGAGGAGAACGTCGCGGCGGTAATCGTCGAGCCGGTGATGGGCGCAGGCGGCGTGATAGTCCCGCCCGACGGCTATCTGGCGGCGGTGGGTGACGTGTGCTCACGCCACGACGTGCTGTTGATCGCCGACGAGGTGATTACGGGCTTCGGTCGCACGGGGCGCTGGTTCGGCTGCGATCGCGACGACGTCAAGCCGGACTTCCTGACGTTCGCGAAGGGCGTCACGAGCGGCTACATCCCGCTCGGCGGCGCCGTCGTCAGCGGCGAGATCTGGGAGTGGCTGCGCGAGTCGAGCGGCGAGCTGCCCCTGATGCATGGCTTCACTCACGGCGGGCACCCGGTCGCGTGCGCTGTCGCCCTGGCCTGCCTCGACGCGCTCGAGAGCGAGAACATCGTCAGGCACGTGCAGGAACGAGGCCGTCACCTGGCCCGCGAGCTCGCTGGCCTGCTGGACCTCGAGGAGGTCGGCGATGTGCGCTCCGAAGGCCTGGTCGCGGGCGTGGAGCTGGTGGCCGATCGCGAGAGTCGCGCGCGCTTCCCCGCCGAGCGCAAACGCTCGGCTCATGTCGTTGAGGTCGCGCAGGAGCGGGGCCTGAGGATCAGGCCTCTGCTCGACGACATCCTGCTACTCGCTCCGCCGCTGGTGATCTCCGACGAGCAGCTGTCGTTCGCCGTCGAAGTGATCCACGAGAGCATCCTCGCCACGCGCTGAGCGTCCTCATAGACGAGCGGCTCTCGATGGATGGCGCGTCGGAACTGCTCAGCGGGATATCGACCTCAGGGGGCGGCGAATGGGCAGCGAAGAGTCATGGTCTCCCGTCCATAGTGGCTCGCCGGAATAGACAGTGCCGCCGTATGCCGGAGGAGGGACTCGAACCCCCGACACGCGGATTATGATCCCCGTCCGGCTCCTCGTAATTGGCTCTGCTAAGCGGAACTAAGCATGAGAACTACGGCCTATTTGCGAGCCGGCGTGGCCCTCTAGGGAAATACCGGGGAAATCCCGGCGCCCGGTTTCCAACTCGTTGGCCGCTCCGAGTCGTAGGAGGTCAATACCACCATGAGCCAGTCGAAACGGCCCACGGGCCACCTGCAGGTAAAGACGGACAAGAACGGCCGCACGCGCTCGTTCTGGGCCTTCCGGCGCGACCGCAACGGCCGGAAGGGAGGCCGTTGCCTCGGCCCCGCGCACGTCCGCGACTCCGGGAGGCGAACGGCGCGCGGCGCGGTCATCTGGCGAGCCGGGCACGGTCCCAAGCCGAGCCCTGAGTACCTGACGCCCAAGGAGGCGGAGGGGTGCCTCGAGTCGATCCTCGAGGAGATCCGAACTCTTACCGAGGTGGATCGCTCGCCGGAGCACACACTCCAGCACGCGGTCGAAGGCTGGCTGGCGGAGCGCAAGGGGGAGAGGGGCCTGAAGCGATCGACGATCGCCGGCTACGAGGACATGTTCGAGCGCCTCTACCGCGATCTCGGCGCAGACACGCCTGTGCGGGCATTTGTGGACGGGCGGCTTCGCGCGTACTTCACGGACTTCAAGTCCTACCGGGTGCTGAGCGAGGCGAAGGCACAGGAGGCGCTCGCCGAAGGCAAGAACGTCCAGCTGCTGACGATCGAGCGCTGGACCGCGCAGCCAGCCGACAGTCAAGCCATCGAGGTGGCGACCAAGAACGAGGCGGTGCGACTCGCAGACGAGATGCCGGGGACGTGGAAGCACCGGCGTCGCGGGCGTTACCGCGTCGTTCCACTCGACGCTCGGCGCCCGCGGCGTGTCTCGCGAGCGACGGCATTGACGCTCCAGGACGAAGGCTGGGTCGTCAAGCGGCGGAAGACGAAGCCGTGGATGCTCGTGACCCCGGCGGCCGTTCAGACGCGCAATACCTATCGAGACATCCTCGCCGCATCCTTGGACTACGCGGTTCGTGAGGGCTGGCTCGACGCGAATCCACTCGCCTCGGTTAAGCGGGCGAGCAAACGCCACGATCACGAGCGCATCCTGCGACGCGACGACTTCTATGACCCCGACGAGATCGACCGTCTCCTGAGACACGCTCCGGGCGTGTTCGAGGAAGGGTTCTGGCTGTGCGGCGCCCACGCTGGCCTGCGTTTGCCCGGCGAGGCGCTGGGTTTGCGCTGGGGAGCGGTCGACTTCGAGACGGGCGTCATGCGGCCCTACGACAACTGGGTGCGCAATGAGATGGACACCACCAAGACGTCTGACTCGGAGGCGATCCCGATGACTCCACGCCTAGCAGGAGCGCTGGCGCGGCTCAGGCGAAGGGGCTACGCGACCGGGAACCACGACTTCGTGTTCGTGAGTGAGCTGACGTGGGACTCGCCGGTGTCTGAACGGCCGCTGCGCGAGGCATTCAAGGTCTCCGTGCAAGAGGCCGGCCTGAAGCCGATCAAGATGTACAACCTGCGGCACTCGTTCGGCACTACGTTGGCGCGCAGCGGCGTCGACATCAGGACGGTTCAGGCGCTTATGCGCCATGACCGGCTCAGCACGACCGAACAGTAGATGGCTTACTCGCCGCGACCGGACCTTGCGGATCAGATTGCCAGGGCGCTCGATCCGCACAGCCTGCGCCTGAACGTTCGCTCCAATCATCAGGCGTAGAGTGGCCTGCCTTCGATGTTCCTGGAGCGCTTGGAGGAGGAGATCCCGGCGAAGTGGCTGCGGGAGGTTCAGCGGCTCTGTGCAGAGACCGGGGCGCCCTCCTCGTAGCTCCTCGCATCGAAGACACGAGATCCAGTGGGGACTGCCCAGGGCGACCGCTAACGGATTTCGAGAGCCCAGCAAAGTCTCCCGCCGGGACGTCCGCCGCCCGCTCTGCGAACATACGTTCGTGTGTCGCAACGCTCTCAAACGATGACGAACGTTCCGAAAAATGACCGAGATGCGCCGAGGCTCAAGTAATGCAGCCCTCGTGAGCGATTCTGGTCACCGCGCTAAGACGACCGTCGCCCAGTCTAAGATTCGGGCATGTGGGACACGAGTGGTATCCAGGACCGGCGTCGAGAACGGGCATGCGCCAGCCTTAGGCCAACCCGACGAGGTGGTGGACCTTGGACACGTCGCCGGCCCCGCTCGCTCTCTGTCGTCCAGGTCGACGACTCGACCACCGACCCTCGATACGTTCGGCGTTCGCGCGGACGTCCGCACAGGCACGCAACAGGATGTCGCGAGGCGCGTCATCCTTGCATAGTCATGGCTCGCGCAGACCTCCTCATCGACCTCGTGCGTGCCGCGAGAACAGGTACTGACGAGGAGTTGCGACGCATCGTCGAGTCCGTCATCGCTGAGGAGGAATCAAAGCAACACCATCTGCTCGCCGACCGTCTCCGTCAAGCCCTCCAGGTCAACGGTCATCAGATTCCGCTGGGCGTCGGCGAGATGGACATGCCCGAGGGTCTTCAGGTGCGTACACCGCAGAGCCGGATCGAGGATCTCGTGCTCCCCGACAGCGTGGTCTCCGAAGTCCTCGAGATTGTCGAGGAGCAGCGCCGCATCGAGCTTCTACGCGCACACGCGCTGGAGCCTCGCCACCGGCTTCTCCTACTCGGACCGCCCGGAACCGGGAAGACGACTCTCGCGGAGGCTCTCGCCGAGCGACTGCTCGCGCCGATCGCCGTACTGCACTACGAGGCAGTCATCGGCAGCTTCCTGGGTGAAACCGGCACGCGACTCGCGCAGATATTTGCCTGGGCGCGCACCCGTCGCTGTGTCCTGTTCCTCGACGAGTTCGACGCGATCGCCAAGGAGCGCGGCGACGAGCACGAGACCGGAGAGATCAAGCGTGTCGTCAGCAGCTTGCTGATGCTCGTCGACGAACTTCCATCCCACGTCGTCGTCGTCGCCGCCTCCAACCACCCCGAGTTGCTCGACCGAGCAGCGGGCAGACGCTTTGAGCTGACGTTGCAATTGCCCGCCCCGACAGCGGCCGCTCGCAGGGAGTGGTGGACCCGCTATCTAAACGCGCTTCCGCACGAGATCAAGGCCGCGCCAAAGACGCTCGCAGAACGGACACCCGCGTCAAACTACGCCGAGCTTGCAGATCTCGGCCAAGACATCCGCCGCCAGCTAGTCCTACGCCCTGGAACCGACCCATCGACGCTGGTCAACGAGCGCATCGAGCGCTGGCGGAAACGGCGTGCCTGAGCGCCCATCGGCGCCGTTCGCTCCTCCCCAAGTAGGCGAACGCAACATTGCACCCCGCGGACGCCCTCGGCCCACCGGGCCGGGAGCGGCTGGGCAAGAACAACGCCTCGGGCCTGTATTTGGTCGCCTACGCGAAGCCCTTGAGGCCGAGCGCCTAGAAATCACCGAACAGCCCGAGGCATCCGCTCCCGAGCACGTCCTCGTCCTCGAGGTCGCCGGCGAGATGGACGAGTTTCTGACCGCAGTCGCGAAAGTCCCCGGTTTGGAGTACCTCGCCGAGGAGCTTGGCGATCTAATCGAAGACACCACCGAGTTCGCCAAGGTTGACCAACACCAAAAGCGAAGCACACTGCGCCGCGAGTTGTTTGTTGTCGCCTCAGACGAGCGCGCCGCCCGAGAGCTGGAGAGCCTCTGGGCAAAATGGGCCGCCGGACAGCCCCTCGAACGAGGGTCGGGGACTTGGAAGACCGTCTTCGAGCGCCTCATCACGGTCCGTCAATGGAACGACAACGACCGTCTCTCGCGAACCGGCGTCGCTGATGTCTGGCGGGCTGAGCTAGCCGACGCCGATACCGAATTGATCCCCTTCGAGGTCGAGCTCTGGTATCGCGCTGACGCTGACCGCCGCCAGGCAGAACGTGACCGCGTCGGAGCTGCCCTAGAAGCCAACGGCGGCAACCTGATCGGCGAGTACCAACTGCCGGAGATCAACTACCACGGGCTGCTCGCTGAGCTTCCCGGCGCTGTACTGCTCGAGACTGCACAGACGATGCGCATAGCGTGGCTGAGCGGGCGAGACGGCCGCGGCGTGCGCTTCCTGCGCGCCTCCGGGCAAACAGGCATCCCAGTCGGCGAGGCACCAGACACGAGCGAGGCCACACCACCAACGCAAGCGATCATCGACCGCTCACCACGGATCGCCGTCCTCGACGGCGTGCCGGTCGCTCGCCACGCGCTACTGGACGGAAGACTGATCCTCGATGACCCTGAGGGGTGGGAGGAAACAACTGAGGTACGCCATCGCCAGCACGGCACGGCGATGGCGTCCGCGATTCTCCACGGAGACCTCGCCGCCAACGGAAGCCCGCTCGACGAGCCGATCTACCTCCGGCCGATCATCCGGGTCGACCCAAACCACAGTTGGGTCACTGGCGCCGAAGAGGCAATCCCCGTTGATCGACTCCCGGTCCAGCTCGTACACGAAGCCGTCGCGCGCATGAAGGAGGGCGAGGGTGCGCAAGCCCCAGCTGTGACGCTCATCAACTTCTCGATCGGAGATCGCGCCCAGCAATTCGACCGGTTCGTCAGCCCCTGGGCGCGACTGCTCGACTACCTCGCTGCCACCTATGAGGTGCTGTTCATCGTCAGCGCGGGCAACCATCCTGTTGCACTCGTGCTGCCACACGACGTAGACATCACCAACGCAGCAGAGGTCGAGTCCGAGATCCTCTCCGATCTCGCCGGCAGCGCGTCCCTACGGCGTGTGCTGGCACCTGCCGAGTCAGTCAACGCGCTCACCGTCGGCGGCGCGCAGCTTGACGCAGGCCAGATCCCTGACGACGGACGGCTCTCGCCGATCATCACACCCGGCGTAGGCGCAGCATTCAGTAGCTGGGGTCCCGGGCATGGTCGCGCCATCAAGCCCGACCTCCTGGCCCCAGGCGGCCGGCAGCTGCTCGAAATCGCGCCTGCCCAACCCGGTGACGACCGTCACCTCTCCCCGACCCGCACGATGCGCCCGCCCGGCATCGAGGTCGCTGCCCCCGGAGCCGGCGGCACGCTCGATCGAACGACCTGGGTTCAAGGAACCAGCCCTGCGACGGCGTTGGCGACCCGTGCCGGCGCACAGATCCTCAAACGGCTCGACATCCTCCGCGCAGAATGGGACGCGGCGATGCCCGGCCCTGATTTCGACGCCGTGCTCGTCAAGGCGCTACTCGTCCACGGCGCCACCTGGGGGCTCGGCGAGTCTGCCCTGCGACGAGCCTTCAAGGACGCTACCGGCGCCGTGCGCAAGGAGGACCTCGGACGCGCACTCGGCTACGGCCTGCTGCGACCAGACTGGCCACTAGTCGACGATGACCACCGCGTCACGGCGCTGTACGCATCCAGGCTTGGCGACGGCACCCACGAATACCGTCTCCCGCTGCCGCCGAGTCTCGCCAGCCGGACAGACTGGCGGCGGATCACCGTCACTCTCGCGTGGCTCACGCCGGTCAACGTCGCCCACCGCGGCTACCGACGGGCGAAGCTTCGCGTCGACGCGACCGGGTCGAAAGGTTTGGCGCGCACTCGCCAGCAGGCCGATAACAATGCCGTTGGGCGAGGCACCGTCCAGCACGAGGTTCTTGACGGCGCCGACGCGATTCCGTTCGCTGACGGGGACGACCTCACGTTCACGATCACAGGAAGTGCTGGCGCTGGCATCTTCGACGGCACCGTCCCATACGCGTTCGCCGTGACCCTCGAGACCGCCGAGACAGTTGGGCTGCCGATACACGCCGAGGTCACAGCGCGTCTCCGGGCGCGCGCGGCGCGAATCCGCGCCTAGGCGGTCGAGTTGAAGCCGCGATTCGGTCCCTCACGGCTGAGATGATCTGAGGAGCCCAGGCGACCGCAGCGCTGCCCTCCAGGGAAATCCTCAGGGAAATCCTCTACCCCTGGGTTAGCCTCCACGATCGCGCATTTACAGGCCTTTTATAGTGCCGGAGGAGGGACTCGAACCCCCGACACGCGGATTATGATTCCGCTGCTCTAACCGACTGAGCTACTCCGGCCCGGATCACGGCAGTCTAGCCGCACGATCGCCGGCCGCGGGGCCAGGCACGCGAGGCCCGGACAGGTAGCCTCGTGCGCGATGGAGTCGCCGACCCTGCTCGCGGTGCCCAACGTGTCCGAGGGTCGTGCTCCGGGCGAGATAGCCGAGATCGGCGAGGCTTTCGCCGACGCCGGGTCGGGCGCCGTGCGCCTGCTGGACGTCCATTCCGACGCCGACCACCACCGATCGGTCTTCACGCTGGCCGGGCCCCCGGAGGCCCTTGCCGATGGATTGTTGTCGGGCGCGCGGATGGCCGTGGCGCGGATCGACGTCGTCTCGCGGGCGGCCGGTGATCCGCAGGATGCCGGGCAGCATCCTCACGTCGGCGCCGTCGACGTCGTGCCGATCGTCTACCTCGATCCCGCTGCGCGTGGCGCGGCCTGCGCCGAGGCGCTCGTCGTCGGCGATCGGATCGCCGACGAGCTCGGCGTGCCGGTCTTTCTCTATGGCGAGCTGACAGCCGACGGAGACCGTCCGTCGCGAACCCGCGCCGAGTTGCGTCGCGGCGGCGTCGCCGCCCTCGCCGGCCGCACGCTCGAGCCGGACTTCGGCCCGCCGTCGATCCACCCGACCGCCGGCGCGACGCTCGTGGCCGCCCGCCCGCCACTCGTGGCCTTCAACCTCCAGCTCGCGCCCCCCGCGACGCTGCAGGATGCCAGGCGCATCGCGGCGCTCATCCGCGAGGGCGGCGAGCACGGGCTGCCGGGCGTCCGCGCGATCGGCGTCCTGCTGGGCGGCGGGGTCGCCCAGGTCTCGATGAACGTCGAGCGCCCGTTCGACGTGCCGCTGGCGTCCGTCCTCGCCGCCGTCCGTCGCCACGCGCCGGTCGCGTCCGCCGAGCTCGTCGGCCTCGCGCCGGCCGCCGCGCTCGAGGGGTTCCCGGCGGACGTCCTGTTCCCGGGTCTGGACCTCGCCCGCCATGTCATCGAGAACGCATTAGGCTGATACCCGTGGCCCAGACCAGACGCAAGCGCCGGACCAAGCACCGCGGCAACGCCGCCGGCGTCGTCGAGTCGCGTGGGCGGACCGGTCGCAAGCCGACGGCCGCCGAGAAGAGCGGGAAGCCGCGCGACCTGGCCAGGGAGCGCGAGCGCCAGCTCGACAAACGCGACCGGCCGCCGACGTGGCGCGGCGCGTTCGTCAAGGCCATGTTCGCCACCATCTTCTTGCTGCTCGTGGTCGTCGTCCTCCTGAAGAAGTCCAACCAGGCCATCGGCGTGTTCCCGATCGTCCTCGGTCTCTACACGGTCATCAGCTACTACACCGACCGCTTCATCTACGACCGCCGTCAGCGCCGCAAGGCAAAGTCGGGCGGTGGCGGCAAGGCGGCCCCGCGATGAGCGGCCTCGACGTCCGCGCCTTCACGGTCGGGCCGGTCCAGGAGAACTGCTACATCGTCCGCGTCGACGGCCAGGCCGACCGGGCGCTCATCGTCGATCCCGGCGAGGAGGCCGAGCGCCTGCTCGCCGCCGCCGAGGCCCTCGGCGTCACGATCGAGGCGATACTCGTCACACACTGCCACTTCGACCACATCGGCGCCGTCGCGCCGATCGCTCGCGCCACCGGCGCGCCCGTCTACTGCCCCGAGATCGAGCGGCCGGTCCTCGCGGACGTCATGAGCTGGGTGCCGCCCGGATTTGGGCCGTTCGAGAGCTACGAGGCCGATCACACCCTCGCCGGCGGCGAGCGCCTGACGCTGGCCGGCATCGACATCGCCGTCCACTTCACGCCCGGCCACAGCCCAGGCCACGTCACGTATGCGATGCCCGGCGCCCTGCTGTCCGGTGACGTCCTCTTCCAGGGCTCGGTCGGACGGGTCGACCTCCCCGGCGGCGACTGGGCGACGCTCGAGCGCTCGATCGAGAGCCTGCTGCTGGCCCACCCCGAGGACACAATCGTCTATCCCGGTCACATGGGCGTCACGACGCTCGGCCGCGAGCGCGACACCAACCCGTTCCTGAGCGAGCTCCGCGACCGGGTCCCTCGTGCGGCGGCGGCCTCGTCGTCCCTGCCACGTTGAGCGGCCCGAAGATCAAAGCGCCGCGCGGCACGTTCGACGTGCTCGGTGAGCAGTCCTCGGCCCGCGTCATCCTCGAGACCCGCGCCCGCGCGATCCTCGAGAGCGCCGGCTACGAGAGGATCGAGACCCCGACCTTCGAGGCCACCGACCTGTTCGCCCGCGGCGTCGGCGAGTCAACCGACATCGTCCGCAAGGAGATGTTCACGATGGAGGACGCCGGCGGGCGCTCACTCACCCTGCGCCCCGAGGGCACCGCGCCGGTCTGCCGCGCATACGTCGAGCACGGCATGCACAAGCGCCGCCAGCCGGTCAAGCTCTGGTACCTGTCGAGCTTCTTCCGCCACGAGCGCGCCCAGGCGGGCCGTTACCGGCAGTTCTGGCAGGTCGGCGCCGAGTCACTCGGCTCGGAGGATCCGGCCGTCGACGCCGAGTCGATCCTGCTGCTCTCGCGGCTGCTGGCCGAGATGGGCGTGTCCGAGGTCCGACTTCGCCTTTCGAGTCTCGGCAGTGTCGCCAGCAGGCTCGAGTACCGCGAGGAGCTCAAGGCGCACCTGCGCGCCCACGAGGGCCGCCTATCCGAGGAGGTGCGGGAGAGGATCGACCTCAACCCGCTGCGCGCCTTCGACTCCGAGCACCCCGGCACGCTGGAGGTCATGGGCTCCGCGCCGCGCCTGCTCGACCGCCTCGACGTCGACGATCAGGCTCATTTCGCCCAGGTCCGCTCGCTGTTGGACGCTGCCAACGTCGCCTACGAGATCGACCCGACGCTCGTCCGCGGCCTCGACTACTACACGCGAACCGTCTTCGAGTTCACCTCCGACTCGCTCGGCGCCCAGAGCGGGGTCGGCGGCGGCGGACGCTACGACGGGCTGGTCGAGCAGCTCGGCGGTCCCGCCACGCCCGGCATCGGCTGGGCCGCCGGCGTCGAGCGCATACTCCTCGCCGGCGACGCCCAGCCGAGCGCGCCGGCTCCCGTCGAGCTGTTCGTCGCCATCGATGGCAGCTCCGCTGAGGCCCAGCGCGTCGCCTTCGCCCTGTTGCACGAGGCTCGCTCGGCCGG